>Ga0364922_10240_pt1 | contig 27671 bp, 25 predicted proteins | sample ExccelJu500001D4_2_FD_206955 | JGI IMG/M metagenome (GOLD analysis project Ga0364922, IMG submission 206955) | Enriched cells from Trout Bog Lake Hypolimnion, Wisconsin, USA - BchlTB.June20.5000.01.D4 | ecosystem: Environmental > Aquatic > Freshwater > Lake > Hypolimnion/Profundal zone | place...
AGTCCGTTCGGGAGACAAACTCTATCGGATCGACTCTACTGCCGAGCCGCTTAGATGATTATATTCGGTAGTGTGAAATGTCGATTCACCAGCGCTTAGATGAAAAAGCAGAGAACCTTGGCTCTGCTATTTTTTTGTAAGTGCGAGCTGGGCCTCATAGAGCGATTCGGGAATAACGCCTGGGCGATTAAGGCCCTGAATCGTTAGCCATTCATCAGCCCGATCCGCGTCCTTGCCGTTAACAGTGATTTTGGAACCTTCTCGGTAAACACCGATGAGGAATGACTTGGGCCAGTGTTCATGCGCGGAAAGCGGTGTTTGACTGGAGGTTGTAGCATAGGTGCGGAAAAACTCCCCGTTATCCCCGCCTCTCAACATTTTCTGGGGGGCTTTGATATTCCAAAAAACGTTTCTCACTCCAGCGTGAGGCAAATATCCCGGAGATCCGCCTGGGAACACATAGGCATTTTCAATGTTATCGTAGAGATTTTCATAGGGGGCATAACCATGGAAATCGAGGCAGGTGTCACATTGGGATTCATTATCGTAAGGACCATACAAAAACCTCGACTTGGTGAATACATTGCCAGATGAAAAACCGGCGACAAAGAAGGTGTGGACGCGTGGGGCCGTGATTGTCACGTCGCGAATCAGGTTGTCAGAGGACCGGGATACTGTAATGCCAGTATGGCCATTCTGACTCGTAATTTGAATGTGCTCAACGGTCATAAACTTGCACTGATTAAGTCCGATATCCTGAGTGTAATTACAAGTGGTCAGATCTCGCGCCCAGCTGTGTGATACATTGGAGAAATTCAGTGCACTCCAAGAGTAATTCTGTTCCTGCGCAGTACGCAAAATACCAAGCCCCCCCTTGACGTAATCTCCGCCTTTGGCCTCGATCGGGAAAGGCTTGTGATGGGAAAATCCTCCCTTCCAATCAGATTCAAAGCGAATGCCCTCGATTCCCACCTCACTGAGAATCTCGAGAGTGCTTAGTTTTGGTTCCCAACGGGTAAACAGATCGATACGCAAAGGTTGCTTCAGACGGATACACGTTGGGGAAACGATCTCTTCAATCTCGAGCAGTGCCGTAACTCCTCCCCGGGCACCGGTCCGAAGATAGTCACTTAAATCGTCACGCAAAACAAAAGGCTCCACCAATGCACGGGTTAGGTCAGCCTTGTCGGCGTGAGGTTTGACAGGGTCAATCGCCGGATCAACGAGGGTCAGTTTCACAATCTGGCCGGCCTTGAAGGGAGCGCTGGACTCCACCGTTAAGAGGCGTTCGCCTCGCCTTACATCCGCCGTGATCGGCACACTTTTGGCCATTTTTCCGGAACCAATAAAACTAACCAAGGCAGTTTCCGCTCCAGAGCGACTTGATTGTGAAAGCAAAGTGTGGTGTTGACGGAAGACCGTCCCCATTGGACCGGATCCGGCCCCCTTTAACACCACCGCGGAGTTGGTCACGACCAATCCGTATTGTTTAGGGTCAAAAGATGGATCTGAAGAAAAAGGTGTGGAATTCAAATCGTAAACACCTCTTGGAAAACAGACAATGCCGCCCCCTTTCTTCTCTACAGCGTTAATTGCAGCTTGGATGGCAGCTACGTCGTCCTTCCCATCACCGGGGATGGCCCCAAAATCCGCTACCGACACAGTGACAAGAGGAGTGCTGGGAACTTGGGTTATTGAAGAATGATAGCCCGCCTGGGAAAAGTCCGGCAGGTTTTGCCCGGTCGGACCATTATGCAGATAGGCTTCCCAGACAGGAGCAGTCCATGGACTGACCGATGAGAAAATCTGCGTTTCACCGCTCGCCCGAGCGTTAGACGGCGTGTGAAGAAACAAAGCGCACACGAAGAGGAGAACGGAAACGGGAGAGAAAGCTCGGATTCTCATATGCTATTAATGATGCAATCAGCTTTGTAAGCTATTTTGAGATAACCACTAATTATCGAGTGATTGAGTAGCATGGCGGAGGGGGGGATTCGGCGAAAATCTGCTGTTTTCGAGGCTAATTTTAGCCCCTTGAACAGACTACTCAAGCACTACCCCATCACTTCTCCCCCACTACAAAGAAGGGACACTTTTAGGGACACCTGATCGAGCCTCCAAAATTGGTCCAGTTTGAGTGGGAGATTGGGTTAGGCCTCTAAGCATCGTCAGAGGAGGCTTGTTTTCAAGCTCTTGGCGTCGCTGGCTCCTAAGCAACGATCAGACAATGCCGGGAGTAACTCGCCTTTGGAACAGACGATAAAATCCAGATTGTATTACGTCGAATTTCTACTGTAAGATGCAGATTCGGCGATGAATCATCTGCCTTTGCTTTTGAAAAAAGCTCGCCGTCTTTTTCTCCTGCTCCGCGGACCCGTACAGTTGTTCTTGTTCATGCCCGTCAGGGGGCGCGCCGCGGAGTCTGATGCCCTGCGTAATGCGCAGAATCCGCTGGTCGACGCGAAGTCCATCATGACCGACAACACCTTCGAGTATGAACGAACGATCGGTCAGTACCTTCTCTCCCCTGATCTCCGCCAGTAATCCAAGACAACCCCACACAAAATCATGACAACCCCACGCAAGACAATCACCCTGAGTCTGCTAGCCCTCTCCTCCCTCGTGGCCATTCCGACGGCTAAGGCATGCTCCCGCATCTTCCTTAACAGGGATGGAGGCGACATGGTGTCCGCTCGATCGTGGGATCTCTATATCGACGACAAGCCGAAGATCGTCTACTACCCGGCGGGGATCGCTCATCCCGGGTCGGTTAAGAAAAACGTGCTTGGTTGGACCTCCAAGTATGCGAGCGCCGGAGTGCGGAGTTTTGATGCTGGAACTAGCGACGGAATGAACGAAAAAGGGCTCGCTGCTAATATGCTCTATCTGGATGGAAGCCAATACGAACCGGCAGATCAGCGACCGTCACTCAACAACATTGCTTGGGCGGAATATGTTCTGGATAACTTCGCGACCGTGGAGGAGACGCTCAAGGGACTGGCCAGGGTGAGGGTCATTTCCACCAAGGCGGGAGGTCGAGAGTGGCCTCTGCATCTCGCGCTTGAGGATGCCAAGGGTGACAGCGCGATCCTTGAATATGTTGACGGCAAGCTCTCCGTCCATCACGGAAAAAAATTCACGGTGATGACAAACGAGCCGCCCATGCCCAAACAGTTGGCCAACTTGAAGAAATACAAACTCTTCGGTGGGAATCTTGCGATGCCGGGGGACATCGATCCCTCCAGTCGATTCGTGAGGGCTTCCTCTTACCTCAAGACTCTGCCCAATCCCAAATCGCATGAGCAGGCTGTGGGTTACGTCACTGGTATTCTACGCACAACCATGGTTCCATTCGGTGCCGAAGACACCGGATCGAGCGAGGCCGCCGACACTTGGCCGACCCGATGGAGCACGATCGCCGATCTTTCCCGTAAACGCTTCTATTTCCTGCCGGGCATCACGCAGAACATCTTCTGGATCGATTTTGGAAAGCTGGCCGGCACCAGGACTCCTCTCGCAATCAAGCCCACCTCAGCCCTACAGGGAGATGTCTCGGACCAGTTGGTAAGGTCCGCGCATGCGATCAAGGGATAGTGGGCCACATGAGCCAACATTCCAATCTCTTGTCATCCTAGTTATTTCTCAATCCGGAGTTGCCTCCTAATGGCTAGCAGAAAGAGGTTGAGTACCCCCATTAAGCGAGTAGTAGAGGGGTGGTGGGAGTGTACTGGGCGGATAGTAGTCGAGTAATGGCGGAGGGGGTGGGATTCGAACCCACGGAGGCTTTAGACCTCTCCGGTTTTCAAGACCGGTGCAATAAACCGCTCTACCACCCCTCCATTTGCTGACACATCACACTAGACAACTTTCGTGTTGCAAGTCGAGACTGGCCCCTTCACAGCAGAAATTCTGGCAACCCAAGGACCTATCTCGACAAATCCCCTTGGGTGAGAATCTGGAACCCTTCGCCTTGAAGAACCGTCGAGGCGCATTCGTTGTCGTCCACATGAAGAACGAGGAGGGCCTTGTCACGTGGGCGAACAAGCAAGGGATAACTAAAGAGAAGATTCACCTCCGCCATCAAGAGACATCCGAGCACGTGTCCGAGATCGGCAGCGCCTTCGGCAAGTTCCACGACAAGCACCGAAGTTAGACTGAAGGCAATATCGTGATCACGGAGGAGTTTGGAAACAAGTGTCGGATCACTCACAATCATGCGAGCAATGGAAGACTCCGCCGAGTCAACGATGCTAAATGCCAGAACCACCACACCATGTTGCTCAAGGAATTTTACCACCTCAAGGAGGGCTCCAGCCCTGTTATCCAAAAAGATGGAGAAATGTCTTACTGGGGCTCCTGCCAGGGCTTCCTTGGTAGTGGGTTGCGTCATGGTCAGTATTTATTTGTACGCGTAGACTAGACAGCAGTCCACGCCACCAGACCTTGGGGATTCAAGAAGTTCCACTCCGACATAATACTTCCCGCTCCGTTCGGGAGCAACTCCGGCGGCGGCGCTATCTCCAGAACTTTTCCCCCCGTCCTTCCATTGCTCCCCCTTTTGTGGAGTCCCTGCTGAATCATAAACTGTGACTCGCAATCTGGAAACTGGGTCGGCGGATGAAGCCACGAACCAGTAGCTGTTCCCAGCAAACAGGGTGACTTCCAGAAAAACCGGCTTACCCAGAGAAAGGGATATGGGCCATTCTCCGTCGCGGATTCGGAATCCATCGTTCACAAATGCACCGGCTGTTTGAAGTGCAATACGCCGAGCTTCCGTTGGCACGGGGCCGGACGGATTGGGGTGGTCAGCCGCCTCCTTGGGGGGAAGCAGCAGATTAGTATCTGCTGCACCCACCAGCATCGGGGAGAGAATCATAGCCAACAGCAGCAAGGAACCGTTTGGTGTCATGGCTTGGAAACGGGGGTTGAGGCTGATGCCGGAGGTTTTTCCTTAGAGGCTTCAGGGGTTATCGCTGGTGTCGGAGAGGATTGGGATCCGGCGGATGCCATGATGGATTGGACAATTCCGGCTGCTTTCTCGTGTATCCTCCTCAGGTTTTCACGTTCCTGATCCTTGGAAAGTCCCGTGGTCTCCAGAAGCGTGGCGATCTCTTCCAACACCTGTCCAACGCCAGAAACCAGATGGGAGCCTTTCAGGCGATCAGGCAGCAGTTCAAGTTGGGAGTAGAGCCTGCGAGCCAGTTCTGGTTGTTTCAAGGGGGACGCTCCCCGCACGTCCTCACTCCCAAGGACAACCCCTGTCGCCACCTCCAGACCCCGCAGCCATGCGGCTGAAGAAGTCAGCGTTACCAAATCCCTGTCCTTTTGCCCGACCATGGTGCTCTTGACTTCATTCTCGGTTGCTTCCAACTCGTCAGCCAAGGCATCCCAATCGTTATTGTCTGCAAATTCGATCAGGCTGTTTCCTCGTCCCATGAGGCTCTGACTGACTCCGAGTGACTTGGCGACGTTCATAATCTCCCTGCCAACGTTTTTCACCTGTTGTCCCTCTTTGGCCTCAACGGCAATATATCCATCTGCGGCAAGAACCCCAACAGCAAGGGCAAGTTGCGCCCGTTCGGTTGTAACGGGCGCTGTGGCCGTGGTGACAAGGGTCGCCCAGTTTGGACGGCAAGATCTGTTCAGGGCCGAAAAGACCTCTCCAGGAGAGGGTACACTCAGGGCATCCAAAAAAACGGCACTCTCCTTTTGGGCTGCCGTCATCGTTACCGGGGCGCCATGTACACAAACAGCCATGAATGCCAGAATGGCTAAATATCTACCTTTGAGCATGGTCTTTAGCTACACAATGCGGCTACCTGTTGCCAGAAACGATCACACCTTCCATTTAACGATACAAAATCGGGAGGCGGAAGTAAAAATCCTCGGAGCTTGACTCCGGAAGATTGCTAACGGATTTTTCCTGTGGTGTCTGCACTTCTGTTCGTCCCCCTTTTATTGGCCGTAGCTCCGCTGCAATCATTCGACCCCATCCAGGTTCCGGATGATCCCCTGCGGTCATTACACCGAGTACATCCGCGCATTATGGCAACGGCTGCTGACTTTGCCCGGCTCAAGGAAACAATCAGAACCGATCCGCTGGCAGGCCGCATGCAGACTGCGATATTGCGTCAGGCGGACTCCATGCTGAAGAAGCCTATGCCTCAGCATGTCCTTCCGGACGGCAAACGCCTTCTTGCAACTTCCCGTGATGTGAAAGATCGCATGCAGACCCTCGGCCTTGCTTGGCAACTCACGGGCAACTCGAAATATCCCGAACAAGCATGGAAGGTTATGGAGGCAGCCGGTAACTTTCCCGATTGGAATCCCCCGCACTTCCTAGACACCGCCGAGATGACGCGCGCTTTTGCCGTGGGGCTCGACTGGATGTATGAGGCATGGACCCCGGCGCAGCGCGAACAGATCTGCCAATGGATCATCAAGCAGGGCATTGAGCCCGGTATGGCGGCCTATACGGATCGAAGGAATCACAATTATACTATGGTGCGCGTCACGCACAACTGGAACCAAGTCTGTAACGGCGGCATCGGAACAGGAGCTCTTGCCATTGCGGATCTGCATCCGGACGAGGCGCGCGAACCGTTGCGGCATGCCTTGGAATGCATTCAACCCTCCCTTGCATGCTATGCCCCCGATGGGGGTTGGAACGAAGGCTACGGTTATTACACTTTTGCCATGGAATACGCTACTGGCTTTCTGTCCTCATTGGAGGCTTCTTTGGGAACCGACTTCGGGCTCTCAAAAATTCCTGGGTTTTCCCTTACGCCGGACTTCCCTACCTACATCGAGGGTCCGTGCGGTAGTTTCTTTGGTTATGCAGATTGCGGAGAGGGTGAGAAAAAAAGTTCTACCATCCCCTATGCGGGCTGGGTTGCCACACGGGTCGGCAACACGGTTGCCGCTGATAGCCAGCGCAAAAAAGCGGGGGAGCGTCCCAGTGCGCTGGGACTGCTCTGGTTGCCGCCATTGGCGGAAGGCACCCGGACAACAAATCTCGCAAGATCCAAGGAGTTCACGATGGTTGGCTGCTGTTCCCTTCGCACGAAATGGGGTGATCCTGATGCCGGATTCGTGGCCTTAAAGGCTGGGGATAACAAGGCCAACCACAGCCATCTCGACATCGGAACATTTATGTACGATGTCGGAGGCCAGCATTGGGCCGTCGACCTTGGTGCGGACAACTACAATCTTCCCGATTACTTTGGGTCGAAGCGTTGGGACTACTACCGACTGCGTGCGGAGGGAAACAACACCATTGTGGTGGACCCAGGCAAGGGGCCTGACCAATCGCCAAAAGCGGATTGCCCGCTAACACTGTGCGCCGACCGGGGCAATGCCTGCGTGGCAGTTGGAGACCTTTCAGCAGCCTACCCCTCTCTCTCCTCGGAAAAACGCGGAGTCAGATTGGCGAACGACGGTTCTCTCCGGATTCAAGACGAATTGGATTCTGGAATTAAGGAGGTTAACGTGCTCTGGTTTATGCACACGCCAGCGACGATCGTGATCGCGTCGGACGGTCGGTCAGCGACTCTATCCCAGAACGGGAAGACCCTACGGGCCGAACTAATCTCCCCCGCGGATGCCCGATTTGAAAGCATGGCAGCTGCCCCATTGCCGACGAGCCCAAATCCCCCAAATCAACTGGAGAACCACGGCATCACCAAACTGGTGGTAAGATCGGTCTGCAAGAACAAGGAAACGCTCATTATAGATTTTAGTCCCAACGGGGTATTGCCAAGCCATACTCCCGTTACACCGCTGTCCAGTTGGTAACTCTCCCAAGAGGAGAGGTTCACTACGGGGTAAAATGACTCCCTACTTCAGCGTTTTGCCTACCTTTTGACTCCTCTGCATGTCATCGAGAACAAACAACACACCGACCGCATTTCAGAGCAATCTCCCGATTGAAGAACTACGATCAGGGATTGTCGCGTCGCTCAGGAACGGGAACCGCCTGATCGTGGAGGCTCCCACAGGATCTGGAAAATCGACACAGATCCCACAGATGCTCCTTGATGCGGGCCTTCTCGGATCAGGACGGGCCGTGATTCTTCAACCCAGGCGCCTCGCAGCCCGGATGCTCGCAGCTCGTGTGGCTCACGAAAGAGGCGTTCGAGTTGGGGATGAAGTGGGTTACCGAATCCGTCTCGACGATGCCTCCAGCTCCAGAACACGGCTCCTCTTTGTAACCGAGGGAATCCTTGTCCGCCAGATGCTGGGGGATCCGGATCTGGGCGGCGTCAGCACTCTCCTCTTTGACGAATTCCACGAACGTCACCTTTACAGTGACATCTCCCTTGCGCAGGCACTTGCTCTCCAGAACAGCAGACGCCCGGATCTTAAGATCATCGTCATGTCAGCAACCCTCGATACTCCTGCACTTGCGGAGTATCTGCAACCCTGTGACGTGCTCCGGTCTGATGGTCGCACTCATCCAGTTGAAGTAGAGTATCTGACACGCGAACCTGGAGACGAAAAACCATGGGATCTGGCAGCCGAGGCTGCGCAGGACATGCTCCGTAAAACCACTGGCAACCTTTTGGTCTTCATGCCGGGAGCCTACGAGATAGCGCGAACGATTTCCACGCTACGGGTGCGGCTTCCCGCCGACATTACAGCCCTTCCCCTCCATGGAGAGCTGCCCCCAGCAGAACAGGACGCAGCCGTCTCTTCCGGCGGTGGACGCAAGGTTATAGTCGCGACAAATGTCGCGGAGACCTCGTTGACAATAGATGGTGTCACCGGTGTGATCGACAGTGGCTTGGCCCGCATTGCAAGCTTCGACCCCCGCAGGGGCATCAACACCCTTCTGATAGAAAAGATCAGCCGCGCTTCCGCCGACCAGCGCACGGGCAGGGCTGGCCGCACCGCACCGGGCATCTGTCTCCGTCTCTGGACGGAAAGGGAGCATACTAGAAAGATCCAACGCGAGGCACCGGAGATCCACCGCGTCGATCTGAGCGAAGTGCTACTCACTCTCAAGGCGGCCGGATTCATTTCCATGGAGTCGATCCGATGGCTTGATGCTCCGCAGGCCAACGCCATTCTCCGTGCAGAAACCCTGCTGCACGATTTGGGCGCTCTGGATCATATCGGGACAATCACTGCTCTTGGTCGACGGATGCTGGCTTTTCCGACCCATCCACGCTACGCACGCATGCTGCTGGCAGCGCAGGAACTCGGATGTGTCCGTGCCGCGGCACTCATGGCGGCACTCACACAGTCACGCCCATTGCTTCTCCGCACTGATCGTCGGATTGAGGAGGAACGGCGGGATCTCTTTGGGGGAGGCACCTCCGATTTCCTTGTCATGGCACGGGCCTTCCGCTGGGCCGAAAAGAACGATTTTCGCGCCGATCGGTGCCGTCAGCTTGCCGTCCATGGAGATGCAGCGCGACAGACTGCACGCGTCTTTCAGCAATTCCTATCGCTCGCCGAAGGACAAGGACTCGATGTTGATGCCCCAGCCGCCCCCGACGAGGCGCTGGCCAGATGCATCCTTGCTGGATTTGCCGATCAGGTGGCTCGCCGTCGAGGAGCAGGGACCAATCTCTGCGACATTGTCCACGGTCGACGCGGGCTCCTTGCCAAGGAAAGCGCTGCTGCTGAAAGCCGTCTGCTAGTAGCTGCTGAAATTAACGAGATTGGACAGGGAAGCGGCGATGTCCGAGTCCAACTCTCCATGGCGACGGCCATCGACGAGCAGATGCTCCGTGAGCTCTTCCCCGAGGATTTCACGGATAGGAACGATTATTTTTTTGATTCTTCAAACAACCGCGTCGTCAAACGCACTGAGAAGATGTTCAGGGATCTTGTGCTTGAATCCGTACATCGTGATGCGCAGCCGTGTGCAGAGGCCACGAAAGCGCTTGCTGTCGCACTTGCCGAAGGGGACCTCCCTCTGCCGACATGGAAGGAGGAGGCCGAGGAATGGATCAATCGACTCAGATGGTTGGCTCTCTATCATCCGGAACTTGATCTTCCGGTTTTCGGGGATGTTGAGCGTCTGGCTGCCCTTGAGCACTGGTGTCAGGGTGCCGTTGGCTACCGTGAGGTAAAGGATCGGAGCGCTCTGCCCTCCCTGCAATCCATGTTGACTCCTGCACAACTATCCTCCCTAAAACGCTTCGCCCCGGAACACCACGAACTTCCCTGTGGCCGCAAAGCACGCCTACTCTACAGTCCGAGCGGCCAAGCCACCATGAGTGCGTTAATCCAAGATCTTTACGGTGTAAACTCAGCACCCAAATTGGCGGAAGGCAGGGCAGAGGTTACGATCGAAATCCTCGCGCCGAATCGCCGACCAATCCAGATTACCAAGGACCTTAACTCGTTTTGGAAAGAGACTTATCCCAAGATCAAACCAGAGCTCTCGCGTCGCTACCCAAAACACGTGTGGAAATAACAATCCCCGAACATGATAGCCCTCGCCTCCGCAATCCTACTTTTCATCGGCACATACTCCGACCCCTCGGACTCTCCTCCTGGAGGTATCTATTCGCTGCGCTTCGATACGGATAAAGGTATCTTTTCCCAACCTGAACTTGCTGCCGCCACGGCTAAACCGACTTTCCTTGCGCTCCACCCCAACGGAAGGCTTCTTTACGCAACAACGGATCTGAGCGGATTTACCGGAGGAGCTGACAAGGCTCCCAATGTTTTTTTCACTATTCCCGGCTCAGGAAAACTGCGGCCCACGGAGTGCGGGATAACAGGTGGCCTTCCATTGGTTCATGCTGGTGTTGACCCGACCGGGCGTTCGCTTTGCGTGGTCAGTTACCGTGGCTGGATCGAGTCTTTTCCACTAAAGGCGGACGGAACTCCTGAAAAGCCGGCCTCTCTGATCGAGAACAAAGGTCCGATCGGACCGCAACACAACCGTCAGGATCGATCACACCCTCACAGTGTCACCCTCTCTCCTGACGGACGACGCCTCTATGTCTGCGATCTTGGACTTGATCGCATCTACTGCTACCTGCTGGATCCTAAAACCTCGCGCCTGACTCCAGCCGACCCATCCTTCACCACGACCCACCCCGGAATGGGGCCGCGGCACAGCAAATTCTCGGATGACGGCCGTTTTCTCTACGTAATAGGGGAGCTCGACGGAACCATTGCAACCTATGCCTGTGATTCCACAAGCGGAAGTCTTTCGTTCCTGCAAAGCATTCCGACTCTGCCGGCGGATTATTCAGGACCCAATACCTGCGCTGAAATCAGGATCCATCCAAGTGGTCGTTTTGTCTATGGATCAAACCGTGGTCACGACAGCATTGCAGTGTTTGCACGCAATCCTTCGACAGGGCTTCTCACGCTCGTGGAGATTGTTCCATGCGGAGGTGCCCATCCCCGTAATTTCGCAATCTCACCCAACGGGGACTGGCTGATCTGCGCCAATAGGGACAGCAATAATCTGGTGGCCTTCCGGGTGGATCAACAAACTGGTCGATTGAGCCAATGTGGAAAATCGGCGCAGATTCCCAAGCCTACCTGTGTTCTCATCATGCCTCCCGCTTGGCCTGCGAAGCCAGACGTGTCCACACCCCTCTAACCTGTTTAGTTCGCCTTTGGGAACTGAGGCGGGTTCTGCACGTATTGTGAGTCGGAATTCTTCACGGAACTGTCGCTCGACATCTTCTCCTGCACATAGCTGGCCGATCCGCTGATATCCTCCCCGACACCTTTCATCGTATTGCAGCCGGCAAGCAGAAGGGACACTGATGCAATGGAAAGAAGTAAGAGGATGGCTTTCATATGAGCGGATGTTTAACTCCTTCCGACTGCTTCTGTCATCACCTTTTTATTGCAATTCGACGCTTCTCTTCTGTGAAGGCATTCCCCGTTCCATGAGAAGCTCCTGATATGGCTCGTATTCGCCGGCATAGAAGGGATAATCCCTGCCCTCAGGCCCCCCGGGGCGGTAGCGCCAGTGTTTGTAGCTCCAGAGCCAGAGTTCCGGATGGACCCGTAATCCAGGCTCCAATGCGTCCCAGCAGGCCTGAGCAATTTCCTCAACTCTGGAGGACGCAGTAAGGGAGAGTTCCGGGAGGTATCGGACAATGTATCCACCATCCTGACGAGGGAGACATTCCACAGGAACCAGTGCCGCACCCGTCCGGAGGGCCAGTTCGGCAGGAAGACGGGTGACCGGCGTCAAAAAACGGCCGAAGCAGCTGATGATCACAGGCCCTTCGCTAGGCTTGAGGTTCAAATCGATCAGCATGCCCATCTTACCTCCGTCCCTAAGGTGGCGGAGGGTGCGGAGCATGGCTCCCTTTTGAGGCATAATCTGTTGACCCAAAATCGACCGCCAAGAGTCAAAAAGAGGTCCGATGAGGGGGTTTTTAAGTTTTTGAGCAATGACGGGAAAGGTTCCGAAATGTCGGCTGGTAATCTGACTGAGCCACTCAAAATTCCCCGCATGAAGGCAAAAATAGATGGCGGGTCTTCCCGAAGATCCATGCCCTGGCATCGGATCAAGGCCCTCCGTGGTGATAATTATATCAAGGAGTTCGGTGCTGAGGTTAGGTGACCAAAGCAGTTCCAGTGCGGTACGGGCAAACACGCCGTAGGATTTGCGACCGATGGCATGGAGTTCTTCTTCCGTGAATTTCTCACCGAAGGCACACCTGAGGTTGGCAAGCGTCACCTCACGTCGGTGTCGGTCTAAGGCGAAGAAGATCGCGCCGACAAAGGATCCGAGGGGGCCTATCCAGCGCCACGGAAGAAGACATGTAAGGGCCGACGCTGCACAGAGCCCCAAATATTCCAACCGATAGCGCTGGCGTTTCCAGAATGGAACAGAATGTAGCGCTTCCTCGATAGGGGAATGGTTGGCGAGGCGACTCATTCAGGCGGCGTCGGGCAACTCCAACCGGGGAAAGACCGGCTTCGGTTCGCCACACCGATAGCCGTCAGGAAGCGGCGAAACCTCCCGATTGCCTCCGATTAGAGTAAGGGGCTCGAGATTCAGCTGCCTTAGGATTTCAGCCGCGGCCTCCGGAACCACGGAAAGAAGCATCGTGGCTGCGGTGCGCGACGAGATGATCAGCGTGGCAAGCACGGCATCGAGACGGTCGGCCTGCGTTGGATCCTTGGCTAGTTTCCATGGGGCGGCGATGTCGACCAATGCATTTGATCGGTTGACGACATCCACCATAATTTCCAGACCGTGATGGATCTGATAGGTTTCGGAATTTGCTATGGTGAATTTGACGAGAGCCTCCGCATCCGCATCCAGATGAGCAGATAAGTCTGCAGGCATGGCCACTCTCCTCGGCGATCCATCGCGGTAGCGGCGAGTCATGCTCAGAGTCCGATTCACTAAGTTTCCAATCCCGTTTCCCAACTCGGTATTGTGGCGCATGATTAGCCTCTCCTCGCTGAAATCAGCGTCGTATCCAGTGACGGCGTCCCGCATGAGATAGTACCGAAGGGCAGTTGAACCGTAGGTTGCGACCAGTTCTGCGGGATCGACCACATTTCCGGTGCTCTTACTCACCTTCTCGCCGCGCAAACTCCAAAAGCCATGAACCAGCAGCTTCGGCATCTGCTCGTCCCGGAAGCCCATCGCGTGAAGTATGCATGGCCAGTAGACACCATGTGCTGGAATCAGGATGTCCTTCCCGATGACATGATAGTCGCAGGGCCACCGCGTCTCGAATGCACCACTCTCCTCTCCTCCATATCCGGCAAAGCTGATGTAGTTAATCAAGGCATCGAACCAGACATAGGTCACGAAGTCGGGATCGAATGGCAACTCGATCCCCCAAGAGAGCCGGTTTTTGGGACGTGACACGCAGAGATCCCCATTGATTTTAGCAGCCGCGTTTATCAGCTCGGTCTGTCGGAATCCCGGAGTGACAAAGTCAGGGTGCTTTTCGAGAAATCCTGCAAGCCAGCCGGTACATCGCGAGAGTCGGAAATACCAATTCTCCTCCTCCAGAAAAACAACCTCGCCCCACTCGGGGCCAAATTCCCCGTCTGGCCCCCGCTCCTTATCAGTAAGAAACTGTTCCTGCCGGATGCTATAGTGACCCTTGTAGGTGGCCTTATATAGCCAGTCACGATCTCTGAGATCCGACAGGATGCTCTGGACTGCCTTCTTGTGTATCAGCGCAGTTGTTGCGGCCCATTCATCGTAAGAGATTCCCATCGATTCCCAGAGGGAGATGAATTTTGCGGAAATCCGGTCAGCAAACTCCTGAGGTGCCACTCCCTCACGCTCGGCGCTCTGTTGCACCTTCTGTCCATGTTGGTCTACACCGATCAGAAAGAAAACTTGCTCTCCCAACTGCCTGTTATATCTGGCGATCACATCAGCCAGCACTTTCTCATAGGCGTGGCCGATATGCGGCGGAGCATTCGTGTAATCGATCGCGGTGGTGATGAAGAAAGGTTTTTTGCGTTTCATATGGTTTTTGAATCCGCAGGTGGTGTCTCCCGGGGCGGCATCGTATTCGATTCCTCTCCGGAAATCCTGCCTCCCCATGAAAGAATACGAGCCTTTACGCCCGCCGATTCCGCCTCGGGAATTTGGTTGTTTCGTACATAAAACAGGGAAAGGCTCGACCATGCCAGCTGATCATTCGGCCTGAGTTGTGTGGCCTTGAGCCCAGCCTCGATAGCCTCAGAATACCGCCCCGTCTTCATCAACGCCATTCCAAGCGCATGCCAGCCATCAAAGAAGGAGGGGTCAAGCTCGACACAACGGCAGTATTTCTCGACGGCGGTCTCGAGTTCACCGACAGCAATGTCACCGCTGGCCGCATCAAAGATAGCGGCGACTTCCTCCGACACCGGCTGTCCGTCGGCCATCGTGTGATTACTCGGAGCCTTCAGTGTTTAGGCTCCTCCGCGCCCTCCTAAGGGCCTTATTTGAGCTGCCACACGGGCTGCACGAAGCCATTCCATGAAGAGCAGTTCCTGTTCGTTTGCGAGGAGATTCGCCGAAAGGGGAGCCTCATGCTCTTTCCACTGAGCGTCGGTCAGCGGAGTACGCTTTTCGAGATAGGTGGCAAAGGCCCCCCATGGAGCTGGTTGGAGAGGTCCTACTTCACCTTCTTTAAGAGATAGCGTAGAGGCAGTGAAAGCCCGTAACTCCTCCGTGTTCTTGGGATCGGAGGGAACAATGCCTGAAATCGGTTGGGTTTTTATTCCCGTTGGCCTGATGGCATCCGCAAAGGACTTTCCCGATGCAATGGAGGAGCGGATCTGCGCAAGAGTCTTGGCGGCTGCATCTGTGGAAGCCTTGTCGGCTTTTTCTGTTTTCAGCAGAGTTGTGATTTTGTCGGCCACTTCGGACATTTCCATCTGACGAGCAGGGGTAATACCTTCGGCTGTGACAATGTAAAAAGAATTTCCGTCCTGGATGATGTCGGAAATCTCGCCCGTCTTTTGCAGTCGGAATGCGCTGGCTACCACGGGGTCGGGAACCCCTGAGTCCTTGCCATTCTGTCTACCGTCACGTTCAAGTGAGGCAACCTGCTTCGGTTGCAGAGTTGCATTGGCGGCAACCTTTTCAAAATCAAGCCCCTTGGAGATTCCATCACGCATTGTTTTGCCGACAGCCACCGCCTCATCGGCCAGCTTTTGGAGAGCATTGGCACGCTCCTTTCCAGCAAGCTGCTGAGAGGCTACAGGAAGTTCAAAGACAACGTAGGAAATGGAGCGCTTCTCGGGGGACCGTAGTCCCTCCTTGTTCTTGGAGTAAAAGGCTGTGATTTCGTCTGAAGTCACCGTCACCTCCTTCATAAAGGGATCCCGATCAAAGCGGAGAATCTGCCCGGTGACGGGTTGATAAATTCTGGCGGCGTCTCGAACCTGGTTCTCCCCGACTGCCACGGAAGAGACAACCACTGCTCTCAACTCTTTGAGGCGGATGGAGTCCCGGATAATCTCTTCCAACTGTCGCTCGGTGAAGCCGAGCGGAGCGAGTTGATCCTGGAGAAAGGATGCATACTTGGCCGGATCGAACACACCGCTTGTCTGAAGTATTGGGAGCGACTTGATCATTGCTGCCACATCGTCGTCGGAGGGACGGATGCCGAATTCCGGAGCCTGATGCCGAATCAGCATAAGGTTGATGATATAATCGTTCAGGGAGGACTCTTCGTTTTCCCCCATCCCACCGAGATCCCGAACAAAGTCGGTCAATCCAAGGGCGAGAGCCAGTCTGTAGCTGCGCGCCATACTGTCGATTTCTGCCCGCTGCACCACGCGCCCGTAAACTAATGCGGCATCATTGGAGCCGACCTGCGAGAGATTTGTCCGGTTGTAGAACCAGATGAACGAAATGATGGTCAATATTGCAATGACCAGCATGAGAACCTGTTGGTTTTTACGGATGACTGTTAGCATTTGAAGGAATGGGTGGGATCGGAGTTACCGGTGAGATCCGGAACCTTCTGTGAGTAAAGCGGGAAGGGCTTCATGGCAAGCGCAGGGAACGGTCTTGCCGCAAACAGTTGCAGACTTTCTCCGTCCCAAATCTTTGATTGTTATAAACCGCACCCCTACCTGTTGATTGTAGCAGCCAGACGACGAACAGCTCTTATCAAGCCGGGATCCGCAATCATCTCCAACGCATCACTGAATGGGAAGAGGCGACGACGACGGACATTCTCTTCGGGCCAGCTTTTGAGCAGTTTGGAAATTTTCATTGCATAGAGTTGGAGAAAACGGCCATCAGCCATCTGGCAACGGGTTCGCAGATCCTGTCGGAGGGTTCCGAGAACTCCCGCCTCCTCCACGGCCTCCATGAGGGCTACCTCATGGGGCGTCATGTCGGGTTCCTGCCTTCCCTTTGGAAAAATCCAACGGTTACCCGAGGAGCTGGTAATGAGCAGCAAATGAAGCCTCCTGTCGATGAATGTGTAGGGAACAATGCCTAGTTGGCACATGCCTGAGGTCTCCGGAACCCCGTGAATTGCCATTTCTGCCGTCTGGTACTCCTCCCGTCTGGTGACTTCCTCACCCAAAAAATCCGGCTTTTTGAAGATTTTGCCTGCGGAGGCATCGGGAAAAAACACCTCAGCAAGGCGGAGAGGAGCATGTTCTCCAGTGAACTCATCTATCTTCATCCTCAATCTACCAAGCCGCATCACATGCCGTATGCGAGATATGCGCTGTCCGATAGTGAAGGGCCAGAGTTTTTCATATTGCCCCTTGGTAATGCGGATTTCCTGCCCCTTAACCTCCCTGCCGCTCCGGTCACGTGCGGAAAGATAATGGCGGTTGCCTTCACGACGCACACGCAATTCCTGACCTCTATTTCTAACGATGTATCCCTGCTCAATTACCACTCTGCTCGCCCTTGCCATCTGGGCGGGTGCTGAAAGCAGCAGGAATTTACGGCGGATTGAACCGGTGATCTTTTTCATCGTGAAGATTTCGGGTATGCTCCCGAGGTTGACAAGTTGGCCCTCTTCACCATGATGTCAATCCGCCTTTTCGGGTGGAAACGACGGTGGCTGTAGCTCAACGGTAGAGCTCCAGATTGTGGTTCTGGCTGTTGCGGGTTCGAATCCCGTCAGCCACCCGTCCTTTTAGGAAAAGACCAACTCGTTGAAATAAGCGGATCCATTGCCTTTTCCATTTGCCTGCAGTACTGAATTCACCGTTTTGGAAATTTGCACCCTAGGTACGATCCTACTCCCCTAGTAGCTCAGCGGCCCGCGAAAAGCTCGTTCCGTCCCTTTCTGCCGGCTTATCAAAATGGAATGTCGTCTTCCTCTACTGTTGGCGGCGTTGGCCTCCCTGTTCCCGATCCTGCGGACCCCGAGGACTCACGGCGTTGGACTGGGCGCTCGGAATATTCCTCCTCGGTGCCTCCTGATCCACCTGCATTGCCTCCTCCGGGTCGGGGACCTAGAAGTTGGAAATTCTCTCCAACCACACGGAGTTTGCTGCGTTTCTGTCCGGAGGTTTTGTCCTCCCAGCTATCGAGTTGAAGACGCCCCTCTATGTAGACAGAGCGACCCTTTTTGCAGTATTCCCCTGCAATTTCCGCCTGCCTTCCCCAGAGGGTGACATCGACAAACGTTGTTTCCTCCCGCTTTTCTCCGCCCTCCGGGGTGTAGACGCGATTGACGGCAATTCCAAGATCCGTGACAGCACTTCCTTTCGGGGTGTATTTGATCTCGGGATCCCGCGTAACATTTCCGATGAGCATTACTTTGTTGAGATTGGCCATGGCTTCAGAGGTTGGGGTGAATGAAATGCTGTCTCTTGATTCGGAGAAAATCTCGATTTGTCAGATTAATTGAATTTTTCTCGGCTTCTCCGCTTATCAACAGGTTCAGCGTCTGCTTCGTCTTTGCGGCTTCCTTCTGCTTAAGAGGCTTTGGCAGGCTTCTTCCCGGTCTTGCGGGCCTTGCCTGCCGGCTTGGCATCTCCCTTCCGGAGATAGTTCTGAAGAACTACTTCTTCATCAAGAGTGAGCTTGGTTCGGATCTTGGCGATGGAAGCCGGTTCGGCCGTGACAACATAGTTCACGAAACTGGCGCTTTTGATTTTCTTGTGAGGGTAGGAAAATTCGCGACGCTCCAGACGCTGGACCTGCTGGACCTGAGCTCCTTCAGTGGCGAGAATTTTTTCTAGACGCTCAATGAGGTCCTTGGTGGTTTCTTCTTTCCCGACTACATTGAGCGCTAGGAAAATTTCGTATCGTTTTTTCATGTTTTGTTTGCGGTGTTATCTAAAGCATTAACAGAAGAAGGTGTGGCGTTGTAAAGGTTCATTGCACTCGAGACTCCCCGGTGGAGCACGCATGTCACCGCCGCAGCGGCCCGCTCGACGGCTTCTGTAGCCACCTCCTGCTCTCCCGCGGAAAATCTGGAAAGCACATGACTGGAAAGATCAGTGCCACCTGGAGCAGCACCGATTCCAACACGCAAACGCGGTACCTGCTCGGTGGAGAAGTGCATCAGAACTGACTCCAGGCCTTTCTGACCACCACCACCCCCCTCCCTGCGAAGACGGAGGGTTCCCAACGGCAGGGAGGCATCATCAAGCACCACCAGAACAGAAGATGAGGGAATGCGGTGAAAGCGGGCGTATTCCCCGACAGCCTCACCGCTCAGATTCATAAAAGTGGCCGGCTTGAAAAGGGTGAGTTCGGATTCATTCACGCGCACGCGCGCTTGGAAGGCCTCCCATTTTGATTCCTTGAAAAAACTCCCCCCCATCTGGCTGGCCAATCGATCCAGAACGGCAAAGCCAATATTGTGGCGTGTCCCCACATATTCACGGCCTGGATTTCCCAAGCCGACAACAAGCCTGATGATCGGCCCCTCGGTATCGGGGGATTCGGGCATGGAATGCTCCCCTCTTTGGGACTACTTCTTCTCCTTGCCAGAGTCAGCCTTGGGGGCCTCCGCACCCTCAGCAGGCTTTTTCTCCTTGATGACCTCGGGCCCCGCGGACACCTCGGCTGTAGCAATCGGTTCGACTTCAACCTTCGGTTCTGCAACGGTAAAGACCGTAAGGTCGCCGTCGGTTGTCGCCCTGACTCCAGGAGGAAGAATAATCTCGCGTACGTGCAGCGACTGATTGAGTCCCAGACTACTGACATCAATTCGGATGATCTCGGGAAGATCCTTGGGAAGACACTCGATGGCAAGAGTACGCAGGCTGTGCTCAAGCAGACCACCGAAGTTCTTGACCCCGTCGGGTTCGCCCAACGCTTCAATCGGAACCTCCGTGTTGAGGAGTTCATCCATTGCAACTTCAAGGAAGTCAACATGAAGGATATCGCCACGAACGGGATGATGCTGTACTTCTTGGATCAGTGAGAGCTTGTTGGAAGCACCCTTCTCTCCAACAATTTCTAGCTCCACGAGTATGTTCTCGCCGATTGCGTGCGCGAGTAGGGCTGAAATCTCGCGCTGGTTAATCTCAAGATTGCTCGGTTCATCCTTGTGACCGTAGATGACGGCTGGAATAACACCGCGGGTTCGAAGGTGCTTGACGGAGTTGCGCCCTACATCAGCGCGGGGCCGTGCGGAAAGTTTGACCTGTTTTGCCATGAGATTCGGAAGGTTGGAACGGTTATTGCTTTTCTTGCTTGAGTCGGAACAGCGAGCTGACCGACTCGCCTCCATGGATGCGACGGATCCCCTCGCCGAGAAGTTCGGCTACGGAAAGAACCCGCACGCGATCCCCCGATCCTTGACGGACGGGGACGCTGTCGGTGGTGATGAGTTCCTTGATTTCGGAACCCTCCAACCGCTGAACAGCTAAATCTGTCAGCACCGCGTGCGAGACGCCAGCATAAATATCACCCACCCCCATAGTACGCAGCATTTTGGCAGCACTAGTCAGGGTGCCAGCCGTTTCGGTAATATCGTCTACTATCATGACATTCTTCCCGTCCACATCGCCGATTACATGGAGCGCATCCACCTCCGTGGCGGTACGACGTCGCTTCACAACAATGGCCAGACTAGCACCAAGCGCCTCAGCATAGGCGCTGGCCATCTTGACGCCGCCAACATCGGGCGAGACAACAACTAGGTTGTCGATTTTTTTCCTACGAATGTAGTCAACCATTACGGGCAGGGCGTAGAGATGGTCAACCGGGATGTCAAAGAAACCCTGTAATTGCTGGGCATGAAGATCCATCGTGAGCACACGATTGACCCCGGCGGCAACCAGGATGTTTGCCACAAGCTTGGCGGTGATTGGCACACGTGGCTGATCCTTGCGATCCTGCCGTGCGTACCCGAAGAAAGGGATCACCGCGGTGATGCGGTCTGCGCTCGCGCGGCGCGCTGCATCCACCATGATGAGCAACTCCATAATGTTCTGGTTGGTCGGGGGACATGTCGGCTGGACGATAAAGACATCGCGACCACGGATGTTGTCGTTGATTTTAACGAAAGTTTCTCCGTCCGGAAACGAACTCACCGTTGCGTCACCGAGAGGCTGCAGGAGATACGAGGCGATATCTCGAGCAAGTTGTTGGTGTGCGGAGCCGCTGAAAATCCTGAGTTCTGGTGAGCCATTCATTTGAATAGGCAAAGGCTACAATCCAATCGGCGTCCCGCGCACGAATGAAATCCGCTTGAAGGAGGTTTTTTCGCAAGTTGGCTCCGGAAAGGTGACCTTATCCACCCGTTCACGGAATAATCTTCAACTTGCTGACCGGATACCAACCCTCGGAATCCCTCCCCATGATCCCCAGTCTGATCGCTGGGGTCTCCGAGTGCTCATCCACCACCCCTACTGAGAGAATGTATTCTCCCGGTGGAATATCGGAGGGCAGGGCAACCGAATCGTTTACCTGATAGAGTTCTCCTAGCGGAAGATCCGGTGGTTCCTTGAAAAAGTCTTCCGTGAACAACTCAATGGAGCCGGGCATCCAATGATTCACGGTCAATGAACCTACAAACACTCTCCTGAACCCGTGATTGTCGCTGAGTTGGCAGGCGACCCGGTATGGTCGGTAACATGGTGCTGCACCGACATTCCTCCACTTCATTGAAAGAGGAAGCTGGCTGCCTATCTTAACTTCGGCAGGATGGGAAAGTTCGGTCAATACCAACCGATAACCCAGCCTCTTGAGGAAACGTTGCAGTTCACTCTTGAATTCCGGATCCTCCGGGAACTTCGCCGACTTGCTGTTGAAGTAAGACCCGTGGAGTGCGAGTCCGTAGTTGAAGATCCAGCGCAGAGGGTGAGCTATAGTGAGCTTCTGATGCGTGCCGGGCACCTCCCGTTCCACCGGCGCCTGGACGATCAGGTCGGCCAGGCTGTCCCGCGGTTCAAAAGCAACGGGTGCATTCTTCCAGACATCAAGCACGCCGTTCCGAGTGAGACTGGCAGGATAGTCACCAATGGAATGATTGTATTTCCGGGTGGCCGAACCCAGGTCACCGAAGGAATCAACCCTCCATCCCGAACCATGTTGCACTGCATATGTGGTGCATTCTCCAGCCCCAGCAAGCATAAGCAACGGGGTTTTCCTGAAGGCATCCCGATAGGCGTTCACTACCTTCATCTGATTCTCTAACGTTGGCATCTTTGCCGGCTCCAAATGCCACTCTCCCCACCACCCCACAGACCCGAGATCCACATGATCAAGATCGGGATTCCCATCATAGCGCTCACCAAGCATTCGGATGAAATTCAGATGGCTCTTCAGAATGACAGGGTCGTCCAGATCGGGCACTTGGCTCGGAGGTTTGCCATGTCCACTATCAACTGTGAACACCTTGCCTCCTAACCCGGCCAACCAATCCGGAAACTCTGCCTTTGCACTGTTATTGGGAGTACAACACTTGACTCGAAATGCGAGTTTCTGTCCCGATTCATGAGCTTTCCTGAGCTCTTGATCCAGAAACTCCAAGTTGAGTTTATCCTGTTGCGGTTCCAGTTGGCTCCAACTCCATCGGGCGTATTCTACCGTCGACGGAATCCAGCCCGGAAGATTTTTATCCTGCCCGCTAGGGCGATTAAAAGTCTCCCACCCCATTCCGGGATTGGCGAAAAGCTCATCGCTCTCCTGTGGTCTTACAATAACCGGATCGGCGGCAAAGCCGGTCCCTAAAAGGAGCGCGAAACGGCATAAGATCAGGAACGCCTGTCTGAAAGGTCGCAGTCGGCCTGCAAATCGATAATGGGAAATCATGCCTGTGGAAACAGCGGTGATGAGATCGGGCGATTAAGGATCAGATGAACAAACAGCACACCCATTCCATCCACGTTACGAAATTTCACCGTGCCTGACTTTTCAGCAAGTCACCTCCGCTTGAGAACTCCCTGTGTTTTAGTGGGATGAGGCTGCACTAGGAGGTGGTATTTTCGGCTTTGTGCTCATCGGAAAATCATCCGAGCGGAACGGGGTTACCGGCAGACCGTCCATGGAATAGAGGTTGCAGACGGGATTGTCGGCCCATGCGTAGCGTACGGCAACGGGCGCGGGCACCTCGGCGCATGTGACCTCCACTTGGTTCTGATCCTTGCCGACGATCTTCCCTTGGGCCCAATGCCAGACCTTGTCCTCACCGCAGAGGGCGAACCCGATAGCCTCGTTAACCCCAAAAGGACGGAGTTTGCTGCCAAAGCAATCGATGGTCACGGTCGCCTTATTCCCGATAACTGAGAGGCTTTGGAACTCGGGACTCCGAAATGGAAGCTTCATACCGTAGTCCTTGACCAAGGGCCAGCGCACAAGACGGGCAGCCACATCGTGCTTGTTGCGTGGATGGATGTTGTTTCCCTCACCAAGATCAATGATGACAGCCTGGCCAGTATTAGGCAGAGACATCGTTTTTGTCTGCGATTCGCGCAACTCGGCCCACCCGCTCTCGGCAGGCTGGGGCTTCTGAGGCATGTAATTGGCTAACTGCACCCAATAGAAAGGAAAGTCGCCCTGACCCCACTCCTTGCGCCACTGCTCAATCATGAAGGGGAAGAGAAAGCCGTACTCGTAAGCCCTTCCTGAATTAGACTCTCCTTGGTACCAGATAACCCCCTTGATGCCATAGCCGAGGGTGGGATTGACAACACCGTTGAAGATATTCCCCGGACGCTGATTTCCGGCCATCCACTCCTGCGGAGATTTCGGCGCACTCGGTGGAGTCCTGAATTCCGATTTGGCCTTCTCCGAATCGACTTTCCATTTCGCCATGGCTTGATCGTAATCCTGCTTTGCTTTTTCGGTCTGGCACTCGGCCTCCTTCTTTACTGTCGCGTCCATTAGCCCCTTGAATCTCGAATCACTTTCCAGCGTGGAACGGCGCACCCATGCTTCTGCTGCCGAGCCACCCCAAGAATTGTCAATCAATCCGACCGGCACGTTAAGAATCTGATGGAGATAACGCCCGAAGAGAAATCCGACCGCAGTGAATTTTTGGGATGTTTCGGGTGTGGAGGAAACCCACTCGCCCTTGAAGTCGGTTTGCAACTCCTGAGTGCCCAAGCGCGGAACTGTAATGAGACGTAGATCCGACAATTTCGAGGCCGAGGACTCCAAATCGCCATTCCAGTCCTGAGCAAGCTTGAATCCCATATTGGACTGGCCCGAACACATCCATACCTCGCCAATCAGCACATCTTGAATTACCTTCTTGCTGGAGCCCGAAATCGTCAAGGCCTGCGGCGTCGCATTAGCAGGCATGGGATCAAGTTTCACCATCCATTTGCCATCGCTGCCAGCCGTGGCGGGATACTCTTTCCCTGCGAATGTAACCGTGACCTTCGTTCCAGGGGTATCCCATCCCCAAATAGGATCGGCCTGCTTCTGCTGAAGCACCATGTGGTCGCCTATGATGGCGGGTAACTTGAGTTCTGCCCGCAGGAATGGAACCGTCGCAAGGCTGAGGATGATCAGGAGGGGGAGTTTTTTCATGGTATGTCCGGCTAATTTTTCCAGCCAGAGTAAGGTTTGGTTAAGAAGTATGAGATTTACATGAGAAGGCTTCCCCTTGTCATGGAGAATCAAAAGGCACCACCAAACGACGGCCTGCCCTAGTCCGTCATCAGATGCTTTTTGAGCATATGTCTGTTAAAATCGTATCAGGGCAAAACTTTCAACAGTTCTGCACCATGTGGCGCGACGGGCAACGAGAACTGGCTGTCGAAGGTGCCCAGATCTTTTTGCCGCCACAGATCACGAACGACGTGCGGTCCCCGAATCTTCAAGTCACTCCACTTCACATGCACCGGCGCAACCGCCTTGCCGCCTGTATTAAAAAGGCCGACAGCATATGAACCGTCCTCCAATTTTCTGGCGTAGACGCGCGTATCACCGTCCCTGCAGATAGTAACGGCTTGGTCGCCGAGCGCATCCTGATTTACGGCCAGCACCTCGTCGTTCTCCAACAGATTCAGTGTGAACGGTGTCATCTCAGTCAAATCATTCCCGAGAAGCAACGGGGCGGAGAGCAGGCACCAGAGTGTCATATGAGTGTACTCTTCGTCGGGTGTCAGTCCCGGTTGGTTACTCTCCTTTGTGCCAATCTCCAGCATGTCGGGATCATTCCAGTGTCCCGGCCCGGAGAACGGACGCCACAAATCTTGACCAAATCCCTTGCTGCTCATGGAGGCCCAGTTTGCGGAGATATCCCCAGTAGTACGCCATGAGTTAGCTATCTTTCCGACCGTAGGTCCATTGGTAATATTCATTCCATTCGATAAGCTGAAAATTATGTCGCGCCCGCTATCCCTAAGCGCATCAGCCATTTCCTTCGTTTCAGGGTACTCGATCGGATTCCAATCGTACTTCAGGTAGTCAATCCCCCACGCGCCCCATTGTTGCGCGTCATTTTTGGCGAATGAATATTTCCCGATCGCACAGGGCATGATTTTTTTATTAAAAACCCTCTTCCCAGTCGGTTTAAGCCAAGATCCCTCAGGGTTTTCTGCGCTCCCACCGATGTAATTCGCATAGGAGGTCGTCCATGGCGTCGAATAGATGCCGATCTTCAGCCCTAGTGAGTGAACGTCGTCGCATAGTTTTTTGAAATCGGGAAATTTTTTGTTCCCCTGAATGGCATTGAATGCCCCGCCGCGCGCGCCCTGCCATGTGTCGTCAATGTTCAAGTAGGTCCAGCCATGATTGATCAGTCCTGAGTCCGACATCGCCTTAGCATTCTGAAGAACAATCTCCTGACTCACTTGCCCTTTGTAATGATTCCAGCTGTTCCAGCCCATCGGCGGTGTGAGCGCGATATTTTCACCAACTACAATCTTGAATTTTTGCCCACTTGCACCCTGAGAATTTCCTGCGTGCAGCGTCACTTCATACTCGCCATTTTGTGAAATTGCTCCCGCAATATTGCCTGTCTTGGGATCCAGCGTTAGGCCAGAGGGCAGGTTTTCTGCAGAAAACTCCATCGGCCTGTCACCCGTTGCTGGAATGTGATAAAGGAACGGATGCGCGGGGCGGACTCCAAAAACAGTCGGACCGTTGATGCGCGGCGCATGGGATGCTGGGGGGGTGCGGATTTCTGGGGCATCAGCAGCCAATAGTTTGAAGGCAAAAAACGAAGCCACAAGGGAGCCGGCCAGTATTTTTCTATTTTTCATGCCTGAGCATCCTTTCGGTTTGCTCCTGGTGAAAGCCAAATTCGGGGTGTTTCCGAGTTATTCCAAGCGCAACCGAGCCGCGGAAAGCGGTTGCAAGATGAGTTGAATGTCCTTTCTAAGATGAGCATTCACCTATTGGAGGTTTTCTTGGCATTTCACCTCTCCGTGTTCCGGCGCAGTCAGCAGCATGCGTCAGATGGAGGAAAGTTTTAGTTTAATCGATGAAGAGGGGGAACGAGCCGAATGGAATTCAGAGCCTAGGGGAGGAGAGAGATCATCCTTTGGAGTTATTTTTGATGGGTATTAGTACTTCGGCTTTCGTTCCCCGACCAGGTTTAGAAGTGATACTCAGGCTGCCTTTTAGGTTCGCAACAAGGTGGTTGACCAGTGGTAGACCGAAACCATATCCGGCTTCCCCCTTGGTTCCCTCCGTGGATGGGACAAGGCCTTGAGAGATAGCATGGACTTCTCCTTCTGTCATTCCGACGCCTGAATCCACCACGAGGATCTTAAGAATATTTTCCTCTTTCTGAACTATTAGGTCGAGGTGAACAGACACAGAACCATCGCAAGGGGTAAATTTAATTGCATTGGAAATAAGATTCCCAGCGATCTGCAAGAGTTTGTTTTTGGAAAATAGAATTCCAGCGCGATCAATTTCAGTCTTCACATCAAAGGCAACCCCTTTGGATATGGCTTGAGGGGAATAAAGCTTCAGGAGTTTTTCCCTGAACAGAAGAAGATTCATCTCTTGTTTCCCAGGTGACGTTGCGGGACCTGTTCCCCAATCATTCTCCTCGGTCTGGGCGGTTAGGATCTCATCTGCGAGTTGAAGGAGAGAAGTTCCACTTTTTTGAATGAGAGCAATGAGCTCCAACACTTCCGTGATTTTGTTCTCATCCCCCTGTTCCATGATTATTTCGGCCAGACCAATAATTCCCGTCAGCGGTCCACGAATATCATGGACAACTTTGCGCATAGTTTCCGTGGATCCGTCCAGTTTGCCTCTTAGGGTTTGAACCACCTGAACGGTGATTAACCGGTTGACGATTTCCTTGGCAATAATCCTGAGCAGTTCAATCTTCTCGGGGCTGAGTTCCTTGGCCACATGATCCAACACACACAGTGCCCCCAGATTAAAACCATCTTTCGTCCTGAGGGGGACACCGAAGTAATATCGGACTCCATGAGGTCCCGTGACGTAAAACTTTTCTTGAAACCTCGGGTCCTTTGAGAGGTCTTTCACCTCGAACCCCTCCTCAGTCGTTATCGTATATTGGCAGACTGAATCCTCGCGGCACATCTGATCAATCGGCAATCCGTAGTTGGAAACCGTCCACTGGGTATAGGTGTCGATCAGGTTGACAAGAGAGATGGGGGTGCCAGCTACTTTTGCAGCAAGCTTTGAAAGATCCTGAAGCCACTCGTTAGGATCGGAATAATCCAGATCCAGTTCAGAGAGCCTGACTATTCTCTGCATCTCATTTTCGGGAATTGGAGCGAGACGGCTCATAGATGATTTTTCATTGGCTAGGCGTCACAGTAAGTTCTCCGTGCTGGGCGATGGCTGGATGCCCACAACTCCAAACCCAACTATCACTACATCATCATGAACTCCC
>Ga0364922_10302_pt1 | contig 27652 bp, 20 predicted proteins | sample ExccelJu500001D4_2_FD_206955 | JGI IMG/M metagenome (GOLD analysis project Ga0364922, IMG submission 206955) | Enriched cells from Trout Bog Lake Hypolimnion, Wisconsin, USA - BchlTB.June20.5000.01.D4 | ecosystem: Environmental > Aquatic > Freshwater > Lake > Hypolimnion/Profundal zone | place...
TATTCCGACAAGAATAGTCATCCAAATCCGCGGAACGCAAGAACACGGCAACGTCCAACCCAAGATAGATTGTTGCGTTAAACGTAGCCAGCAGACTCCGGTGCAGAGTTGGACTCGCATGATCAACACACATATGCCTCATCTTGCGAGAAAGATACTCACCTGGCCTCTGGGATAATGCGCGAATATTAGCGCGCATCGGCGCGGGTGGCTAGGCGGATATACCTAACACAAGGCGAGTACAGACGCGAAAGCGGGATAGGCAAACTAGCCCATCCCGCTTTCGATCGCGTGACCATCTTCGCGCCTCAGGCGTAGATGCCCCGCTGCTTGATGGTGTAGGAGACCCGGTCAATGGCGAGCATATAGGCTGCGATGCGATTGTTGACGTTATGGGCTTCAGCGTAGCGAACAACGTCCTCGAAGCTGTCCTTGAGGATGGTCTCGAGCTGCTCGTTGATGACGGCTTCTTTCCAGAAATAGCCCTGACGGTCCTGAACCCACTCAAAATAGCTCGCAGTGACGCCACCGGAGTTGGCCAGAATGTCCGGCACGATGAAGATGCGCTTCTCTGCCAGAATGTCGTCCGCAACTGCCGTGGTGGGGCCGTTCGCTCCCTCCACGACAATGCGGGCCTTTATCTGGTCGGCATTGCGGCTGGTAATCACATTCTCGGTGGCAGCGGGTATCAGTATCTCGCAGTCGGAAACGATCAGTTCCTCGCTGGGTGTAGCTTCGGCGCCCCGAAAGCCGAGAGTGGTTCCGTTGCGGTACTTGTACTCCACCAACTGATGTATATCGATGCCGGCTGGGTTATAGAGGCCGCCATCCTTTTCGGCGATGCCAACAATCTTGTATCCGCGCTCCATCATGAGGCGGGCCGCATTGGAGCCCACATTACCGAATCCTTGAATCACGACGCGACAGCCATCAACTGACATATTGAGGTAGCGCAGGCTTTCATCACACGCAATAAGCACGCCGCGTCCCGTGGCCTCGATACGGCCGCGCGAGCCGCCAATATTGAGCGGCTTGCCTGTAACCACGCTGGTCACAGTGTGACCTACGTGCATGGAGTAGGTGTCCATGATCCAGGCCATAGTCTGCTCGTTGGTGTTGACGTCCGGCGCTGGAACATCCTTCTCCGGTCCGATAAAGTCAATGATTTCTGATGTGTACCGGCGGGTCATCCGTTCGAGTTCTCCCCGGCTCATTGATTTCGGATCGCATATTACGCCGCCCTTGGCGCCGCCGAAGGGAATGTTCACCACGGCGCACTTCCAGGTCATCCAGCTGGCCAGGGCGCGTACTTCGTCCAGAGTCACATCCGTCGCGTAGCGGATACCGCCCTTGGCGGGACCGCGCGCGATATTGTGTTGAACCCTGAATCCGGTGAAAATTTCAATACGCCCGTCATCCATGGCTACGGGAAAGTGGACGATAATTTCGCGTGCGGGAGTTCGGAGCAGCTTCCACAGGCCTTCGTCAAGATTGAGCTTGCGTGCCGCAAGATCGAAGCGCGCGCTTTGTGCCTCCCAGGGGTTAATCTCCTGGTCCAAAGACAGTTTCGGGATACCCGTTGACATAAATTCTCCCATTCCAATACTGGCCTGTGCGGGTTTTGCCGCACAAGCTCAAACCCCAGTGAGTCTAGGCTACACGCCGGGGTCAGTCAAGGCTTCCGGAATCAGGTATTGAAACAATTTCTTTTCCCCTGAACCCAGTTTCAAAATCGGCCACAGCCGGGATGGTGGCTGAAAAGATACAGAAACCTGCGGTTCTCTGCCTTTCCAGGCAGGGGTGAGCTACTTGGACCAGCCCCATCTGCCTTCCGCGTGGTGTTCTTGTCCCGTGCTGTAAGAAGTACCACTCCCGGAAGGGCTTCTGCTCAAACGATGAACGAAAGCCACAGACTGAGCCCGGCTAGCAAGAGCAATTTTTCAAGTCACTGCCCTGAAAGGCAAACAGGTGGAACGTAGATGAAGTCCTTCTTGAACCGCAAAGTGCGGCTCGCATTCGGGTTTGCCATGCTGACCCTCATATTGATGGGGTCTTTTTCCTATCGCTGGATGGTCATCTCCGACGAAGGCAGCGGTTGGGTGAGACATACCCACGCAGTAATTGAGAGTATCCAGGATCTGGACCTGATGATGGCTGGCATCGAGTCCAGCAGCCGGGGATTTCTGCTGGCGGGCAACGAGTCCGACCTCGTAGCCTATCGGGCCATGGTCTTGCAGGCAGAAAAGGACCAGGCAACGATTCGCACCTTGACAGCGGATAACCCCACACAGCAGATTCACTTTCCCGCGGTCGAAACGCTGGCCACCGAGAGGATTCAGCACGCGGACATGCTCATCAGCCTGCGCCAGAATCAGGGCCAGCAGGCTGCGATTGCCGCCATGAGCCTTGGAACGGATGAGCAAGTCAAGACTGAGCTTCAATCGCAGGTTAGCCAATTGCAGAGTGAAGAGCAGCGTTTGCTGGCGCTGCGCATGGCAACAACGGATCGTGACCGGATTCAGACCAAGGCAATTCTCATTTTTGGAACCCTGTTTGGGGTGCTGATCGCCGGCATGGCAGCCTGGACCGCGGTGAGCGACAGCACCAAGCGCGCGGAGGCCGAGGAACTGCTGCAACAAAGCGAAGAGAAGTACCGAATGCTGCTGGACGGTGTGCAGGACTACGCCATCTTCATGCTCGACCCGCGCGGCACCGTGGTGAGTTGGAGCGCAAGCGCAGAACATATCAAGGGGTTCACCGCCGAGGAAATTGTCAACCACAATTTCTCCAGGTTCTTTATCCCGGAAGACATCCGTCGCGGCCGTCCGGAGGAGGTACTACGTCTGGCCGCCACGAGCGGCAGGCACGAAGAATTCGGAATGAGCGTTCGCAAGGACGGCTCAGAGTTCCTGGCCAGCGCCACCTATATTGCGTTGCGGGACCCGGCAGGCAATCTGCGCGGTTTCTCAGAGATCTGTCGTGACCTGACTGAGCACAAGGAGTCTGAGGCAAAGTACCGCGGGCTCCTCGAGGCGGCTCCCGATGGAATGGTGGTGGTAAACCAGGACGGCGAGATTGTCCTCCTGAATGCGCAGGCCGAGAAGCGGTTCGGATACCGCCGTGACGAACTGCTCGGCCAGAAGGTGACCAACATCATCCCCAAGGGCTTTGCGGAGCGGTTGATCGCCGATGGAACCCGGACCGCGGCCGAAGCGCTCGCGCAGCAAATTGGCACAGGGATTGAACTCATCGGGCGCCGCAAGGACGGAAGCGAGTTCCCTATCGAGATCATGCTTAGCCCGCTCGAGAGCACCGAGGGCATCCTGGTCACCGCGGCGTTGCGTGACATCACTGTGCGCAAGGATGCGGAGAAGCACCTGGAACAGATGGAGGGCAGATATCGTGGGCTGCTCGAGGCAGCTCCCGATGGAATGGTGGTCGTGAACCAAAGCGGAGAGATCGTCCTGCTGAACGCCAGGGCGGAGACGCAATTCGGATACCGCCGCGATGAGCTTCTGGGCCAGAAGGTGACCAACATCATCCCCAAGGGCTTTGCTGAACGGTTAATCGCCGATGGAACCCGGACCGCCTCCGAAGCGCTCGCGCAGCAAATCGGCACAGGGATTGAACTCATCGGGCGCCGGAAAAATGGAAGCGAGTTCCCCATCGAGATGATGCTCAGCCCGCTGGAAAGCACAGAGGGCATCCTGGTTACTGCGGCCTTGCGCGACATCACCGTCCGCAAGGATGCGGAGGAGCACCTGGAGCAGATGGAGAGCCGGTACCGGGGGCTAATGGAGGCGGCTCCAGATGGAATGGTAGTGGTCAACCAGAGCGGGGATATTGTTCTCTTGAATGCCCGCTCGGAGACGCTGTTCGGATACCGCCGCGATGAGCTTTTGGGCCAGAAGGTGACAAGCATTATTCCAGAGGGGTTTGCGGAGCGGCTGATTGCCGACGCTCTTCGCACCACGGCGGAGGCGCTGGCGCAGCAGATTGGCATGGGTATTGAGTTGCACGGACGCCGGAAAGACGGAACGCTCTTTCCAATCGAGATCATGCTCAGCCCGCTGGAGAGTGCCGAGGGCATCCTGGTAACGGCGGCCATCCGCGATATCAGCGAAAGAAAGCAATTGGCGCGGCAGTTGCACCAGAGCCAGAAGATGGAAGCCATTGGCCAGCTGACAGGCGGCATCGCTCACGACTTCAATAACCTCCTCGGCGTAATTATTGGAAATCTCGATCTGCTTGACCGCTTGGTAGCTGCAAATCCGGCCGCTGTCAAACGCGTGCAGACCGCACAAAAAGCCGCCATACGAGGCGCGGACATCACCCGACGCCTGCTGGTGTTCTCAAACAACGAGGAACTGAAGCCGTCGGTGGTGTTGCTTGCAGATTCGATACAGAACACCATTGAGCTGGCTGCGCGGGCGCTGGGGGCGGAGATCAAAATCTCGACCCACATGGATGAATCCGTGCCACCGCTCTTCGTTGACCCGGCGGGGCTCGAGAGCGCACTGCTGAATCTGGTTGTGAATGCGCGCGATGCGATGCCAAAGGGCGGCTCCATCATTATCGGATCAGAGGTGAAGGATCTGAATGAAAGCCATCCGGCGGTGCAGGCAGGCGATCTCAAGAAGGGCTGCTACGTGTGCGTTTCGGTATCGGATACAGGCGTAGGGATGTCAAAACAGACCCTTGAGCGCGCATTTGAGCCGTTCTTCACCACCAAACCCCGCAACAAGGGCACAGGTTTGGGGCTGGCCATGGTTTATGGCTTCGTAAAGCAGTCGGGGGGGACGGTTCGCGTCTACAGCGAACTCGGCCATGGAACCACCGTGTCGTTCTATCTGCCTATTGTGGCGGATCTGAAACACCCGATTGCAACCAGCACGCCGGAGGATCTCAATGGAAAGTCAGGCGGAACGGTGCTGGTTGTCGACGACGAGGAGGACCTGCTGGAGGTAGCGCTTGCGTATCTCGCGGACATGGGCCTTACCGCGTTTGATGCCATCGATGGCACCAGCGCTCTTGAGGTGCTTAAGCAGCATCAGGAGATCGACCTGATGGTGACAGATATCGTAATGCCTGGCGGAATGAACGGCGTGGAACTGGTGCATCATGCCCTTGCCCTGCGCCCCGATTTGAAGATCATCTACTCCTCCGGATTTCCGGCAGAGGCGCTCGCGGAGAGAAGCATGCCGCTGGTTGACGGTCCCCTGCTACGGAAACCTTACCAACGCGCGGAGTTCACTGAGCTTGTTCACCAGGTAATGGGAAGCAGCAATGCCATCCATGCCTGACCTGCAAGTTGAGCAACCCGACGAATGGATCAGAACGCCGGTAGATCAACGAAAGACAGACGGAGAGGCAATGGCAGGGATTCAGCGCATCCTGGTTATCGACGATGAAGTTGATGTAGGTGAGTTTGTGTCGGCAGCGGCGCAGGCCATGGGTATCGAGTGCACTACGACGACAACCGCGAAGGCGTTCCTGGATGCCCTGACCGCCGATACTACCCTCATCCTGCTTGACCTGATGATGCCGGAGATGGATGGCGTCGAGCTATTGCGGTTGCTCGGGCAGCAGAAGTGCAAGGCCGGCATAGTACTGATGAGTGGGGTTGGCAAGCGCACCATGGAAACTGCTGGACAACTGGCGAGTGTGCTGGGCTTGTCCATCGTGGGGCATCTGCAAAAACCGTTTCGGCTGAAGGAACTGGAGGATGTTCTTGGAAGGCGTGCAGAGCCTGAGACAGCGCCCATGGCGAATCACGCCACAGCCATGGATATTCCATACGAGGAGTTGCAGAGTGCGATCGAGCGCGACGAGTTTGTTGTCTACTACCAGCCGCAGATTGATATTGCGACTGGACGCGTGATTGGAGTTGAGGCGTTGGTCCGGTGGAAGAATCCCGTCCGAGGACTGGTCTTCCCCGACAACTTCATTGACCGTGCAGAGAAGCTGGGGCTTATCGACGCGCTAGGCTGGATTGTTGTAAACCACGGGCTGCGCGAGGTGGCTCAGTTTGCCAACGGCAACGGCATTGCGCCGATGCTCTCTCTCAATGCATCCGTCCATTCGCTGCACGACCTCAACTTTCCGGATGTGCTCGTCTCCCTTGCCGAGAAATACGGCGTGTCGCCGAGCAATATCACGGTTGAAATCACTGAGAGCGGGCTCATCCAAGAGCTATCCAGAACACTGGACATCCTGACCCGGCTGCGCATGAAGCAGGTAAAGCTGTCGATCGACGATTTCGGCACCGGCTATGCCATGATGCAGCAACTCAGAAATATACCGGCAACCGAGCTGAAAATCGACAAGTCCTTCGTCCAGGATATGCAGGGCAACGAGCGAGACCGCATCATGGTGCAGAAGACAATTGAGATTGGCCACGAACTGGGCATGCACGTAATTGCCGAGGGCGTGGAGAACAAGGAACAACTGGACCTTCTCCACGCGGACGGTTGCGACAGCGTACAAGGGTACTACTTCAGCCGTCCTTTGCCCGCCCACGATCTCGTGCGCTGGCTGGGTTCATACCGATCCCAACTGTTGCATTGAGGGGGACGGGGCAGACCCCCGATAGCCTTTATCGAACTGAAATTTCGGCTGGCTGGCGCGCGGGCGGGTGCAGATTTGCAATCAACACAATTACACTGGACTCTGTGAGAGCCTCTATCCATCCCGTCCAGCCGAGCCGTAAAGAGTTTCTGGCGCTTGCCAGGGAACACACCCTGGTGCCTGTCTGCCGCACCCTCACCGCTGACCTCGAGACGCCGGTCTCTGCCTTTCTGCGCGCCGCGTGGCCAGAGCGGGAATGCTTTCTGCTTGAAAGCGTGGAGAACGGCGAGCAGGTCGGCCGTTACACCTTTATCGGATTGACGCCGTTCAAGCGGATTGTGGCGCGAGGACGCGAGATTACCATCACCGAGGGCAAGAAGGTGGTGCAGATGGAGGGGGACGTGTTCGCGGTTCTGCGCCGGGCGCTGAGCGGACACAAGCCTGCCCGGCTGCCGGGGCTGCCTCCGTTTACCGCCGGTGCGGTGGGCTTTTTGGCCTATGACGCTGTCCGCCAGATTGAGCGCCTGCCGGAGCTGGCCAAGGATGAACTAGGGGTTCCCGATGCCTGCTTGCTGTTCTTCGATGAAGTGCTGGCCTTCGACCACGTACGCAAGCAGATTTGGCTGGTTGCAACGGCGGATGTGACGCGCATGAAGCCCGCTGATGCCTACGAAAAGGCCATCAGCAGGCTGGACAAGCTGGAGAAGCGGCTGGCGCAGCCATTGCCCAAACTACCCGCTCAAGTGGGCAAGGGCAAGCTCAAGGTGGAGTTCCGCACCCGCAAGAAGGATTTTCTGAATGCCGTGACCCGGACCAAGGAGTACATCGCAGCCGGGGACATCTTTCAGGCTGTGCTCTCGCAACGCTTCGACGTCGAGCCGGGGACAGACAGCTTCCAGGTATATCGGGCGCTGCGCACCGTGAACCCCAGCCCATATATGTTCTTTTTGCGCTTTTCGCCGGAGGGGCCGCTGGGCGGCACGCCGGAAAAGACCCCGCGATTCTCAAAAAAGAAGAAGGCAGCGGCACTGGGGGCAACCATTGAGCTGGCGGGGTCGTCCCCGGAGCTGTTGGTGCGCGTGCACAAGGGCAAAGTGGAGTACCGGCCAATCGCCGGAACCCGGCCACGCGGAGCCAATGAGAAAGAAGACCAGGCGCTGGCCGACGAGATGCTCAACGACGAGAAAGAGCGCGCTGAGCACGTGATGCTGGTGGACCTGGGACGCAACGATGTGGGCCGGGTCAGCGAGTTTGGCAGCGTGAATGTTGACCGGCTCATGTTTGTAGAGCGGTACTCACACGTGATGCACATTGTCAGCTCAATTGAGGGGCGTCTGAAGCCGGAACTCACGGCCGTGGATGCTCTGAGGGCATGCTTCCCCGCCGGAACGCTCTCTGGCGCGCCCAAGGTAAGGGCGATGGAGATTATTGAAGAGCTGGAGCCGGCGCGACGCGGAACCTACGGCGGAGCGGTCCTCTATGCCGATTTCTCAGGGAATCTGGACTCCTGCATAGCCATCCGGTCTATGCTGGCTGTCGGGGGCAAGGGATACGTGCAGTCGGGCGCGGGGATTGTGGCCGATTCAGTCCCAGAGTTGGAACACCAGGAGTCGATCAACAAGGCGATGGCTTTGATACGTGCGATTGAGCGAGCCAGGGAGATCTGACGCAGGGGCAGCAATGCCAGCGCACTATCCCAGGACTATTCTGCCCCGAAGATGCGCCGGAAGAAGTTCCCCACCTTGTTGAAGAAGCCGGGCTTTTTTGAGCCCGCAGCCGGATTTGCTGCTGTTCCGCTGGAAGCGGCATCGCCTGTTGGATGCGCAGCAGCCTTCGGGGCATGGTCGGCGCTCTTGTAGATAAGCGGCTCAATCGACTGCACGGACCCACCATTGTTGACTGCGACGCCGGGTGCGGGCTTGGGCAGGGGCGCAAGCCCTTCGCTCTGCGCCAGCGGGAACTCGTTGCCCTTGGGCGCACCCGGCGGACATCCGCAGGGCTCCTTCTCGTTGTCCACCACTTCATGCAGGCTGCCGTGCTGGAACATAACGTGCTGGCCAGATTGCACGCGGTAGGCGCCCCCCTCAAAGACACTTGAAATCAGCACGTAGGCTGCATTGCCCGCGGCATTATCCACGCAGGTGTCGCCCTGCTGGCCGAGCCGCACCTTGACCTCTGCCGCGCCGGGCCCGCTTACGAGGATGCGGAAGTCAGGTGTAAGCAGGACGTCAGAGTTGCGCCCAGCCGCAGCGGTGGTGGCAAAGCTCATCTCCACCGCGCCGTGGTCGATGGCCATGAGCAGGCCGGGAGTGTCTCCAGAGGGAACGCTGGCGTCTGCTGCCAGCTTGACGGTGGTCGAGGCGCAGACCCGCAATTCGCCCCGGTGAGGCAGCAGGACGCGGGTGGTCTCATTGCCAGAGGTAACGGAGCCGCTGGCTGCGATGATGGCTCTGCCTCCGGTCACCTCAAGTGCGCCCGTTACAGTGGCCGCTTGACCTGGGTTGCCGCTGTCGATGGGCACAATGGCAATCGGTGCCGCCTGGGGAGACGGCGGAGCCTGTGCAAGAACCGCGGACACGGCAGCAAACAGAAGCATGCCTGCCGCTAAAACTGGCAGGTTCACACAACGGGCTTTGGCTCTTGACTGCGCTTGCATGGCGGCTACATTTCCAGAAAATTGCGAATCATCTCATGGCCGCCCTCGGTCAGGACGCTCTCAGGGTGGAACTGCACGCCCTCAATAGGCAGATGGCGATGACGCAGCCCCATGATAACGGTGCCGGGCGCTCCGTTGGACTCTGCCGTCCGGGCGGTAACAAGCAGGTCGGCGGGCAGCGACTTCTCTGCGACGATCAGCGAGTGGTAGCGAGTGCAGGTCAGCGGATTCGGCAGGCCGGCGAAGATGCCCTTGCCATCGTGCTGCACCGGGCTCGTTTTGCCGTGCATCAGCGAGCGGGCTCGAACCACCTGCCCGCCGAAGGCCTCGCCGATAGCCTGATGGCCGAGACAGACGCCAAAAATGGGCGTCTTGCCTGCCATGTGGCGGATAAGCGGAACCAGAATGCCTGCCTCGCCGGGGGTGCAGGGCCCGGGAGAGAGAAGTATGCGGTCCGGGTGCAGAGCCTCAACCTCTTCGACGGTCAGCTCGTCGTTGCGGCGGACCACCACCTCCGCGCCCAGTTCACCCAGATACTGGACGAGGTTGTAGGTAAACGAATCGTAGTTGTCGAGGACAAAGACCATTGTGATTTCCAGTGTAGCGCGTAGCGCGATAGGGCCGGAAAACGAATGCCCGGTTGCGCACCGGGGTCGCATCTGCAAAACTGGCTTTGGTCGCTTACCATGGTTCTTCATTTTCTCGTTCAAGGTCGCGTGCAGGGAGTTGGCTTTCGCTGGTTCGTCCAACGTGAGGCCAGCGAGCTTGAGCTGCGCGGATGGGTCCGCAACACTGAAGAGGGTGAAGTTGAGGTCGTTGCCGCTGGAAGCGCGGAAGACCTGGCCGAGTTGAGGGCCAGTCTGCGCCGGGGGCCGCGCGGCAGCCGCGTGGATCACGTTATCGAGCATTATCTGGATGAATCTGAAGCTGAGAGTCTGAATTCCTTCCGCATTGACGGAGCTTGGTGAAGAAACCAGCAGGTTTTCAACTTCGGCCCCTCGGTCAATGCCTCATCTCTGCCCGGCTATAATCTCTAGGGAAGCTGAACCGCGTAACCGCCTGTTCCCTTCCCGTAGATTTTGAGCCTAACCCAGAAGTTAGATTGAGGAGCGATCGCAACCATGCCCGAAGAAAAGAACCCTATCAACGTGGAAGACCTCAAGAAACTGGTGCGTACGGTGCCGGATTTCCCCAAACCGGGGATTTTGTTCTATGACATCACAACGCTGCTGAAGGATAAGACAGGCTTTGCGCAGATGATTGACGCGCTGGCAGCGCACTACCTTGAGCGCAAGGTTGACCTGGTACTGGGCATTGAGGCTCGTGGATTCATCTTTGGGCCGGCGCTGGCTTACAGGCTGAATGCCGGCTTTGTGCCGGTTCGCAAGCCCAAAAAGCTGCCCGCCCCGGTGGCGCGCGTTACCTATGACCTGGAATATGGCTCTGACACGCTGGAGATCCACAAGGACGCAATCGTGCCTGGGCAAAGCGTCGTCCTGGTGGACGACCTGCTGGCTACCGGCGGAACCATGGAAGCGACCGTGAAGCTGGTCAAGCAGCTGGGCGGAAACATTGCCGGGCTCGCATTTGCCGTTGAACTGGACTTCCTGAAGGGCCGAGACCGCTTTCCAGAGTACGACGTATTCAGCCTGCTCCATTACAGCGAGTAAGCCGCCAATACTGATACAAGAGAGCCGCCGGAAGCTGCATTATCATGCAACTTCCGGCGGCTCTTACTATTATTGCGCCTCTCCGAACTCCTCGGCTGGTTCTTCCTGGAAGCTCTGCGCATCCGCAAAGCGGTATCCAACGTAAACATCGGTAAGCAGATAAATAGGGTTGGAGGAATCGTCCTCAATCTTCTTGCGCAACTGCCGAACGAAGGTCCGCAGGTACTCAACCTCTTCGCGGCAGTCGGCTCCCCATACGGCGGTAAGCAGCTTGGCGTAGGTAACTACACGGCCTGCGCGGCTCATCAGGCAGTGCAGGATGTCGAATTCCTTGCGCGTCAGATGTACGGCCTCACCGCGCTTGACTACGCTGCGCTTCACTGGATCGAGACGGATTTCGCCAATCTCGATGGGCGCATCTTCGGCGCGGGCAGGGGCGCGAACGCGGCGCACCGCAGAGCGAATGCGCGCAATTAGTTCCCGGGTGCTGAAGGGCTTGGTGACATAATCGTCGGCACCCAGGTCCAGCGCGGCCACCTTGTCCTCTTCCTGATCGCGCACCGTGAGCATCAGAATCGGCAGGCGTGGAGCGAAGGCGCGAATCCGGCGCAGCGTCTCAATACCGCCGATGCCGGGCATGTTCACATCGAGCAGAACTGCGTCGTAAACGCTGGCGCGTAGCAACTGGAGCGCCTCTTCACCGCGCGATGCCTCGGCTACCTGAAAGCCAAGCTCAAGCAGCGGTGGCCGCAAGGCTCTGCGGATGGCCGATTCGTCGTCCACGATAAGAATGCGAATGGCAGCTTGATTCATTGAGGAGTTCCCTTCTGCGCTGAGTCCGGGATGGCCGCAAAAAATGTCGTCCCCTCGTGCTCTTCGCTTGTAACCCAAACATAACCGCCGTGAATCAGCGCCACTCGCTTCGCCACTGAAAGGCCGATGCCGGTGCCAGAGGCGCGGTTCGAGAGTGTCGCGGAACGGAAGTAGCGGTCAAAGATACGCTCGCGGTCAGACATCGGAATAACCGGGCCAAAGCTGTGCACCGAGAGAATTACTTCTGCCTTGGCATGCATCGCGCGAATGGTGATCGTGGTTCCGTAAATGGAATATTTGCAGGCGTTGTCAATGTACTGCGTAAGCAGCATCACGATCAGCTGGCGGTCGCAGCACAAAACCAGGTCTTCATCATCGAGATCGATAACAACCTTCATGCTTGCCAGGCGTTCTTTAAGGCTGGCAAGCACTTCTTCAATCAACGGTCCCACGCCCACCGGAGTGGCATGGATTTTCACCTCGCCCGCATCGAGCCGGGCCGTTGTCAGTAGCCGCGTAGTCAAATCGTTCAGCACGCCGGTCTGCTCGTCGATGAGAGCAACCAGTTCCGCCTGTCCCGCGGAGAGTCGGCCCATCTCTCCCAGCCCTGTGCTGGCGGCACGGATGGCCGTCAAGGGAGTCTTGTATGCATGCGCGAGGCTGTCCAGCACCGTCGAGCGAAGCTGCTCGGTGCGGCGCTCCGTCTCAATGCGGCTCTCATTGGCAAAGGCCCGGTAGCGGTCGAAGGTAAGCGCAATCAGCGAGGCGATGGCATTGTTGGTCAGTGGGCTCGTCTCTCCGCGCACAACCAGGCTGCCTACTGGAACCGTTCCAAGTCGGACCACTCGACGGCCTATGCCCGATTCAGCATCGTCGTCTGAAGTCTCGAAGTAGTACACGTTCTGGGCCATCTCCTGCGGATCAACGGGCCAAACTCCGGCCTGATAGACATCGTGCAGGTCAGCATCGAACACGGCCACAGCCTCAAGCGCAAAGATCTCGTGCACGAGTTCAACAAGTTGCGGCCCCGGCTCCACATGCAGGTTCATCTGCAGGGTGCGGCGGGTGAACTCGTACAAATCGTGCATCTGCCCGCCCCAGGACTCGGCATCTCTGGCGTGGCCGGTGACGCGCGCAGAAAGTCGGCTCACCGTAAGGGCAACCAGAACAAACGCGAGAAGAGTGACGGAGTTGGCCGGGTCTGCCGCCAGATTGGGCTCTGGATGCCGCGTGGTGAAATAGCCATGCACTACAACCGCGAAGAAAGAAACAATCAGCGCTTGCCAGAATCCGCAGAGCAGGGCGATAGGTACCACAATCAGCAGATAGAGCAGAACGGCGACCGGAAGCAACCATCCAGACCAATGCGCAAGTGCCGCGACAAGCAGCACAGCCACCATTCCCAGCGCGCACTCGAGAGCAAACAAGAGAGCACGCAAGCCGGAACCGCGCGAGCCCTTGGCCCCAAAAACCAAATGCACGGGAATGAAGCTGTCCACCCTCTACCTGCCTTGCAACTGCAAATGAAATACGAAAAACCAAGCTAAAGAAATGAGCTGAAGATCAAAGCGATTGGCCTCTGGTCTGCTCTTCTGCACTCGACACACTCACCTGGTTCAAACAAATCTCTTGTCTCATCGAGCGCAACAAACAATGGAGGCGTACGTGAATTTTAGCAGGTTCCTCATTCCATCTTCATGGACAAGTGTGCTAAAGCCACATGTCGCGGACTCCGGTATGGGAGAGGCAATCTCGAGCCAAAAGGGGGTGCTAGGGAATTCTTTCTTAATCCTCATATGTTCTTTATGGGCCATTTGCGTTACTAGTGTTAATCCGTTACGACCGGACCACCTCAGGAAGCGAGTGACTTCTGCTCATGGCAGTATTACTCAGCCGCATAGCCAGTATGGACCTGAAGGCATGGCTGGAAGGACGTATTGCACTTACCCAGGTATGCCAACTGACTCGTAGCATTTGATTTTCCATTTCTGGCTGCATTCATTCAGTGTCCAGTAACAACAATCTTTCTTGGAGGAATAGCGTTGATGCTTAAGATCTCGAATCGCATACTGCAAACGATGGCCGGAACTGCCATGGGAATCTCCCTCTTGGCTGGTGCTCAAACACCGGCTCCACCAGCGCCTGCAGCTGCTCCTGCTGCTCAAGCACCGGCTGCTCCCGCTGCCGCGGCGCCTGCAGCGCCAACCTGGAGCGTGGGTCCGATGGACCTGAGCGGTTTTATTGACGGCTACTATAGCCTCAATTTCAACCGTCCCAGCGCGACCAGTGGGCTTGGCGACCAGATCAATCAGCTCTATAACTTCAACGACAAGACAGATCAGTTCGAACTCAGCGCTGCCAAGCTGACCCTGAACCACGATCCCGATCCGATCGGTGCGCATGTCGATTTCGTATATGGCCGAACGAACGAGCTCATCAATGCCGCCCCGGCAAACTCCACCTCCAACACCGGGCAGCTCCCTTACCTCGAGCAGGCTTTTATCAGCTTGAAGCCACCGAAGGCGAAGGGTTTTGAATTGGACTTTGGCAAATTCGTCACCTCCGCGGGCGCTGAAGTTATCGAAGCAAAAGATAACTGGAATTACTCTCGCTCATTGCTCTTCGTCAACGCTATTCCTTACTGGCACTTTGGCGCGCGCACATCAATGCCTGTCTCGAAAACCGAGACGGTCGGCTTCCAGTTGGTCAATGGCTGGAACAACGTATCCAAGAGCAACGGCGGCGTTACGGGCGTCTTTACCAGCGCCTATGTCAAGCCCAAGGCCACCTGGAATGTGAACTACCTCGTTGGCCCTGAGAATTCCAACACCACCTCCGGCCTCCGCAACCTGTTCGATACCACCCTGTTGCTGACGCCTCCAGGAAAGATCAACGCCTACCTTAACTACGACTACGGCCAAAACACCAATCCCGCAAAGCCAACCGGCGACGGCAAAACTCACGATTGGTGGGGCGCAGCAGGCGCGCTGCACGATCAGGTCAATGCCAAATCCGCCATCGCGGCCCGCGTTGAGTACTTCAATGACCCGGATGGCTTCATGACCGGAACCGCCCAGCACCTCTATGAAGGAACCTTCACTTATGAGTACAAGTGGGTTGAAGGCCTGCTGACACGCGTTGAATATCGCCTCGACTCGTCCAGCGCCAAGTACTTCTACAAGCAGACCGATGCTTCACCGTCACAGACCCAGCAACAGACGCTGACGGTGGCCTTCATTGCCTTCTTTGGCCCCAAGCGCTAGATAACATGCTCCGTCCGTACCGACTAACTGGCACGGACGGAGCCGTACCAAATGCAAGCGCCACATGAGGCTGCAAAACTCTTTTTCTGTTTCCTCATGCCATCCTTATCCGCTCGGCAATACGATTCAAATAACTCAACGAGTTACTGCAAGCGGGCCCGAGAAGTCATTCCAGCACGGGTGAACCCCACGAAGCTTCCAGAGCGCAACATCTGGGAGCAGCCATACGAAAAATAATCTTCAGGAGAATGCTCATGGCAGAACAAAAAGCACCTCAGATGCAGGCCACCCTCGGATTAACCGGGTTGACCAGCAACGCAATGGCTCTCATTGCCCCCGGCGCCTTCTTGTGGCTCACCTTTTACATTCAAGCCACCACCGGCACTACTTCGCCGACCATGTGGCTTGGCATCTTCGGAGCCCTTCTTCTTTGTTTGGCGACCGCCGTTGCCTACGCTGAAATTTCCAAACTGTATCCCGGCACCGGCTCCAGCTACTACTACGCCGAGCAGGCCATGCTCTCAAAGGATGCCTCTTTCAAATACGCCCGCATCGCCAAGTTCATTGTTGGCTGGGGCTCGCATCTCTACTACTGGGTCTACCCCGGCGTGATGGTTGCCACCACCGGTATCTTCATCGGATACGTTGTCGGCTTCCTCTATCCCGGCTTCCTGAGCGGCTCCAATCCTGGACCCGTGTTCATGGCCCTGGTAGCCGTTGTCTTCTCCTTCTTCGTAGCCTGGATCGCGCAAAAGGGCGCAGGCGCATCGACGGCTGTCAACCTGGCCATCAACATCATCCAGATCTCCGCCCTGCTCGTCTTCAGCGTATTGGCCCTCGGCTATCGCGCCAGCCATCCCTCGGGCACGCCTGGCTTCCAATATGACAGCCAGAGCCTCGCCACTTACACCTACCAGTTCGCCACTGCCAAGGACGGCTCGGTCATCCGTGACGCCAGCGGGTCTCCTCTGCCCCTGCTCGATACGGCCGGCAAGCCAGTTCCCTTCCAGATCACCTACCCGGAAACAGACTCAACCGGCGCCTTCCTTACGCACCCAACGGCAAAGTCTGTCATCTCACCCCACAAGTTCAGCTATCTGTTCATTCAAGCGACTGTGGCGATTTTGATTCTAGTCGGATTCGAGTCGGTCACCTCGATGGGAGGCGAGGCTAAAAATCCAACCAAACATATACCGATTGCCGTGTTAGCTTCGCTGCTTATACAAGGTCTGGTGTGTTACCTGATTGAGTATTTTGCAGCTAACTATTTCTTAAACTCGGGGTATACGATGGCAAGCGCGGCTAGCTCCGCGGCGCCCATCGGCGACATGATGATCATTGTCGGCGACGCGCTGTTGGGCCAGGGCCATGGCAAGTACTTCATGCTGGCAGAAGCCTTCACCGTCTTCCTGGCGCTGATCGGCACCACGCTCAGCTGCATGAATACCGGCGCTCGCGTAACCTATGCCATGGGCAAGGACGATGAGGCTCCCGAGCACTTCGGCATTCTCCACGCTGAGTCGCTCACTCCTCGTCGCGCTATCTGGACCCTAGCTGTCATCTCCGCGGTTATCGGCGTCATTGCCGTCTCGCTCGCCTTTGCTGACGCTGGTGCACCTACCGACGCATCCATCGCAGCCCTTCCCCACGGCATCTTCTCCAGCTTTGGGTACTCGACTCATGACAAGATGGCTGCGCTGCCCAACTCGCTGCTCACCATCACGTTGACCTCCAACTTCGGCACGTTCATCCTGTACGCGCTCAGCTGCTTCCTCTGCATCGTGGCCTTCCACAAGCGCCCCGATTACAACGTGGTCCTGCACCTTCTGATTCCCGGCTTCGGCCTGCTCGCCAACCTGACGCTGATGGCCTTCTACATCATTAGTCCAGTCTTTGGCTTGGGAACCTTTAAGGAACCTTTGCTTGCCCTGGGTATATCGGCAGTCTGGGGCATCTACGGAGGTATCTACTTCCTGCGGTCTTCCAAGTCCAAAGGCAAGTCGATCCTGCTCGAATCCAAGTAATCTGTTAAGCAGTATTTGAAATGAACGGGGCTGCTGGGTGGAATCTGTGCCGAACCTTCAACAGAGGTGAGGAACGGAGAACCACCCAGTAGCCATTTTGAAGAGAGTGTTCAACAATCACTACACAGAGCTTCCCTGCAAAAAAGGACAAGCTCATTGAGGCGGCGGCGCCCATGTTAGATATTCAGTTCGGTCAAGCCAGCGATTTCGGCAAGGTTCGCACCAATAATGAAGACGCGATGGGCTCCTTTGTGCCTGCGTCACGGCATGAGGCCCGATCCCTCGGGTATCTCTTCGCTGTCGCAGATGGCGTTGGCGGCATGGACTTGGGCGAGGTTGCCTCAGCAACAGCCATATCCGTACTCACCGCTGAATTTGCCAAGGCGCAGGCAGGCACCATGCTCATCAGCCTACTCCCACGCCTGATTCAACACGCCAACGCAGCAGTTCACGACTGCACCCTGGCCCCCGAGTACCGGGGCAAGAAGATGGCAACAACGATAGTTGCCTGCGCCCTGCGCTATGACCAGGCCATCATCTCCCATGTAGGCGACTCACGCTGCTACCTGGTTCGCGGCGGTGAAGCAAAACAAGTTACCCAGGACCACACATGGGTCAACGAACAAAGGAAGATGGGCCTGCTATCAGCCGCTGAAGCCGCCGAGTCGGAATCACGGCATGTGCTTATTCGCTCGCTGGGGCCGGAGATGTTTGTCTCGCCAGAGACCACCGCCATCACCATGCAGTCCGGCGATGTGTTTGTGCTTTGCTCCGACGGCCTGCACGACTCAATGAGTAATTCCGCCATTGCCGCAATTGTGACCCAAAAGAAGGAAATGGACGTGATCGCCCGCGAGCTCGTGGCAAAGGCTGTTGAGATTGATGGCGGCGACAACACTACTGCATTGGTCATTCGAGTTCGTTCCGTTGAGCAGGTGGGCATGTATCGGGGACGGCCTTACAGGCTGCCCGTCTAAAGCGGGCAAATTCGCAAGACTTATGGAATCCTTAGTGCTTTTGCGCAATAAACCGGTAAAGTAGAAGAACCAGTACACTTTTTCGGAGCGCATTACACGATGGGTTTTCTCGACAACATAGAAGCCGGCTCGCTGATCGATTCCTACAGGATTGAGTCCCCTGTTGCGCGCAGCGGAATGGCATCAATCTTCCGCGCCACCGATGTGCGCGATAACCGCATCGTCGCCCTCAAGATTCCCCATCCAGATATGGAAGCCGACCCGATCCTCTTTGACCGCTTTCAGCGCGAGGCCGGAATCGGCGAGAAGCTCAATCACCCAAAAGTCATGCGTGTCTTTGGCGGCGAGAAACGCTCCCGGATTTACATGGTCATGGAGTGGTGCGAGGGCCGGTTGCTCCGCCAGATTATGGATGATGGCGAGATTTCGCAAGAGCGCGCCATCCACATCGCTCTTGGAGTTCTCGACGCACTGGACTATATCCATGCCAATGGCGTTGTGCACCGCGATCTGAAGCCAGAAAACATCATGGTCGATCCGCAAGACAACATAAAGCTGATCGACTTCGGCATTGCCAGTGACTCCTCCGCAAGGCGGTTGACCTACGCAAACTTCACGGCAACTCTGGGCACGCCAAACTACATCTCCCCTGAACAGGTAAAAGGCAAGCGTGGAGATGGCCGCTCAGACATTTATGCCGTGGGCGTAATTCTCTATGAAATGCTCTCAGGCAAGCTGCCTTTTACAGGCCCCACGCCGCTGGCCGCAATGAATGACCGGTTGTTGAACCATCCAATGCCGCCTTCCGTTGCCAACCCTGCCATTTCGCCTCAACTGCAAGAGGTCATCTACCGTGCCATCGAACGTGATCCCAGAAATCGGTATCCTTCAGCACACGAGTTCAAGCGGGATCTGGAACACCTGAACGAGGTTGGCGTCGAAGACCGCGAGGAGTTGCGAAACTGGCAGAAACGCAAAGCCCACCTTCCCCGGAAGATTCTCTACTATGGCAGCCTGGCGCTTATTCCTGTTGCCATTTTGCTGCTCATGGTACTCCTCTCTCATCGCCACTAGCCTGCCTTTCACTTGAAACGCCAGACTTCAGGGAATCTTCATGGGTTCCTTATGGGCCAAGCCCTAGCATTCATTTGAATGCAGCACGGGTCTTACCCCATAAGGAGATACATGACGAAGTACAAGTTGGAATACATTTGGCTTGATGGCAGAAAACCCATTCCTGAGCTTCGCGGCAAGACACAGCTCAAGTCGTTTGAGACTGCTCCCGCCCTTGAAGATCTGCCCCTTTGGGGATTTGATGGCAGTTCTACGATGCAGGCAGAAGGCAGCAAGTCTGACTGCATTCTCAAGCCCGTAGCTCATTACGTGGACGGAAGCCGCAAAGACGCCTACGTCGTCCTCTGTGAAGTTCTGCACCCGGATGGCACGCCGCACTCCACCAATGCACGCGCCACAATCGAGAATGATCCCGACCTCTGGGTCGGCTTTGAGCAGGAGTACTTCCTCTACAAGGATGGCCGTCCGCTTGGCTTCCCTAAGGAAGGCTACCCTTCTCCTCAGGGTCCGTATTACTGCGGAGTTGGCTACAAGTACATGGGCAGCCTGGCACGCACCATCGTGGAAGAGCATCTTGAGCTTTGCCTTGCCGCCGGCATCAACCATGAAGGCATCAACGCTGAAGTGGCCAAGGGGCAGTGGGAGTTCCAGATCTTCGCCAAGGGCTCTGCCAAGGCGGCCGACGACGTTTGGATTGCTCGCTACCTGATGATGCGCCTGTGTGAGAAGTACGAAGTGGATTTTGTGATCCATTGCAAGCCCATCCGCGGCGACTGGAACGGTTCCGGCATGCACACCAATTTCTCAACCAAATACATTCGCGAAGTCGGCGGCAAGGAATATCTTGAAGCCCTCATGAAGGCGTTCTCTGACTTTATTCCCGAACACATCGCCGTCTATGGCCCGGATAACCATCTGCGCCTCACGGGCCTGCACGAAACACAGGCCATCGACAAGTTCAGCTACGGCCTCTCTGACCGTGGCGCTTCCATACGCCTGCCTGTAAACTTCATCAAGAACGGCTACAAGGGATATCTGGAAGATCGCCGTCCCAACTCTGAAGCCGATCCTTACCAGATCGTCTCCCGGATTCTCAAGACAATCAACACTGTTCCCAAGCCGTAATTCAACGCATCATATTTGGCTCTTTTGCCAACCAGCTAAACGGGGTACTGCAGGCCAGGAAGCGCACTCTGCTTTCTCGCCAACAGTACCCCGTTTGTTTTGGAATGAGCATGTGTCCGCTCTGTAACAGCACTGCTCTCTGCCCTCAGTGGCAGCTTCTCAATCGACCGGGACACCTCAAATTGCTATCCGATGCTGATCTCCTCGGCAAGAGCGTCCGCTGTGGCGATGCATGCGGCGCGCCCAACGTCGAGATGAGTCACCAGGCGTATGGCATCCGGCGCAAAAGCGCTGGCAAGAATGTTGCGCGCTTTCAGGCGTGCTACCAACTGCGGAGCGCCCAGCCCGCCCGTGAGGCGAAAGATCACGATGTTGGTCTCGACCGATTTGAGGTCAATCGACACACCTGGCATCGAAGAAAGCGACTCAGCCAGCAAGCGCGCATTGGCGTGGTCTTCGTGGAGCCTCGCAGGCCCCTTCTCAAGCGCCACAAGCCCGGCTGCTGCCAGAATGCCTGCCTGCCTCATTCCTCCGCCCAGAGCCTTGCGGAAGAGCCGTGCACGCCCAATCAACTCCGCTGTGCCAACCAGCATCGAGCCCACCGGCGCGCCAAGCCCCTTCGACAGGCAAAACATGACCGTATCAAAGCCGCTGGTCAGGGTCTTCACATCCACGCCCAGCGCCGTAGCTGCGTTGAAGATGCGCGCGCCATCAAGGTGTACGGGGAGTTTGCGCTCCCTCGCGTTCGCCCACACCTCTTCCATCACTGCAAGGGGCGTCACTGTCCCACCGGCAAGGTTGGCCGTATTTTCCATTTCGATAAGTCCAGTAGACGCGCGGAAGGCGCCCCGCGCATAGATTGCCGGCTCTATATGCTTCCAGGTCAGGATGCCGCGCTCGGCGAAAACTGAGCGCACCAGGCAACCGGAAAACACGGCGGTCGTCGCCATCTCCCAATCCATGATGTGAGCGCGGGACTCGGCAATTACCTCCTGGCCCGGCTGGGTATGAAGGCGAATGGCAATCTGGTTTCCCATTGTGCCTGTGGGTACAAACAGCGCAGCCTCGCGACCAAACGTCTCTGCCGCCCGCTGCTCCAGCAGGTTGATTGTGGGGTCTTCGCCGTAAACATCATCACCAACTTCGGCGGCTGCCATGGCTGCGCGCATCTCCAGCGATGGGCGCGTTACTGTATCGGAACGGAGATCGATGATTCCTTGCAATGCTCTTCACCTCTGTGGAAAGTAGCCTGTGCGACTACGGTATCTGTGCCATCGGCAGTTCCATGATTGGAGTGCGCTTGCCATCCTTGACAGCGTAGGCCCAGAGGCCATGAAAGTTCGCTCTCAACCCCGGCTGCGCCTTGAGCAACGCGCTCAGCACTGTGATTGCCTCGGTGCGCAGCGCTGCCGGATCGGTAACGCCCGTGGACTCGTATACGACGCCCAGATCAGCCTGCCGAAGTGTGGGGTCCAGAAAGACCGCGTTGATCTTCCACGCTCGGTCTGCCCCGGGCAACGAATAGGGGAATGCGTTCTGCGGTGAAGATTCAATCTGCGCTTGTTCCTGGCGCAGCTTTTCCAGGTTGGGAGAGGAGAGGAAGTCCACCGGCATAAGCAAGTATCGGGCGGCGTCGTAAGAGTAGCTGGCCACCCATGGGTCTGCCTTTGCCATCCCTCGGGCGCGGGCCCAGTACCAGACGCCGTCATGGCCGTCGAAGACCCCCTGATGGACTGAGAGCCCAGCCAGCTTCCACGCTGTTGCCGAAGTATCCCAGGCCAGAATGAGCCCCAACTGCCCCCCCAGGGGCGCTCCAGCGGCATCAGCCAGCACCACGGCATAGCGACCCGGCGGCAGTGCGCGCATGGTTATGGTAATCGTGAGCGAACCGCTGGCATTGGAGCAGAAAAACTGCGTATCTGCCGCGGCGGTCAAATTGGTCGCGTCCAGCAGGTAGAGGCTGCGAATCTGGAGCTGGCCGCCCTTGGTAGCAGGCGCAGACTGCTCCACAGCGCCGCGTATTCCCTCCCACTCCGCCGCCTCGGCGGGCAGCAAGGCGGCTTGCAGCGTGGAATAATCCTGCTGCAGAATCGCCTGCGACAACCGTCCTCCGGCCGCAACCAGCGCGGAGCGGTCCAACTGCGCTAATTCAGCCTGAGAGGTGCAGGTAGCTGCATGGCTCATTCCCGGCACAAACAGCAGGGCCGCAATGGCCCAAATCTTCCAGCAGAGGCGCATCTCCGGTAATTTCCTCTCCGCCCTGTGAAAGTTCATTTTGAACGTCCGAGGGCCACTGCTAGTCTAGTACAGTGGAACGGCTGCGATTGCCGCATCCTGCCGTCTCGTTGGGCGGGTGGATTGTGGTATCGAGCCGGGGGACCAATTCACATGCGCCGATACAATCTGATGCAGCCAAAGTGCTTGCAAATCGCTGTTACCCATAAGCCACGCCAGGCACGCAAGCTCGCTTCAGTTGCAGTCTTGACGGTGCTTGCAGTCCTGTTGGGAACGCAGGGAACGTATGCGGCGGCAATGGCTGAATCGCAGACGCCCAAGCCGCAAGCTGAATCCACTACGGCGCAGAAGCCTCTCCATCCCCATAAGCGGAGCGCGGCGGCACATTCGCAAGCGCAGAAGCCAGTGCAGGCGCCGGTGGCGCAGGCCCCCGTAACACCTCCGCCTCCGGACTGGCCCGCAAACAACAAGCCGGCAAAGGCGGTCGTAGTCTGGAACAGCGCGGGCCTGCGGATTGAGGCAGCAAATGCCAGCCTCCAGCAGATTTTGAAAGATGTAGCCACAGCCACCGGTGCCAAGGTCGAGGGCATAGGCAAAGATGAGCGCGTGTATGGGTCGTTTGGCCCCGGCACGGCGCGCGACGTTGTCTCGCAACTCCTCGACGGGTCAGGCTATAACGTCTTGATGATTGGTGATCAAGGCCAGGGCACTCCGCGACAGATTGTCCTCACTTTGCGCCATGCCTTGGACACACCAGCCGGTGCTGCCAACGCGACGACTGCGACCAACGACGAAGATGCCGATCCAGATGATCCACCCACCGCACCCCCGCCACCCGCCATCCGCAATGGTTTTGCGCCCGGTGGTCCACCCCGAACTCCACAACAGATTATGCAGGAAATGCAGCAGCGTCAGCAGCAGATGCAACAGAGAAGCGCTCCGCAGTAGCGGCTCACACTCGACGAAATATTGCTCAGAGCACCCGGGCAGCTTCCGGCTGCGGCTTTACCGGTACGGGGCGGCGTTGAGGATGGATAACCGCGAAACCGGCGCGAAGAATGCCGTAAGCCGCAAGTAAACCAAAAGCCAGGGAGCCAACCGCTGCACAGATCAACATCACAAAATTCAGTAAATCCGCCATCATCTCCGCCTTGGTTGACAGTGCTTCTGTTCTGGAATCTGTGAATCGTTACCGGTAAACACCGTGGCTAAAGCTTAACAAGAGTTGGTGCAATTGTCTTAGGAGTGACAGCTGCGTTGACCCATATTTCTATTGACCAATAGAATACTCCCAGGGGTGTTGCAATGCGGTGAAAGGCCGATTGCAACCCAAAGATCTGCCCACCACTCCCTGACGCCAAATCATGCCTATTACTCACATCTCGGTGCGCGGAGCGCGCCAGCACAATCTGCGCAACATTAATGTGCGCATCCCGCGCAATACGCTCACGGTGGTCACGGGCCTTTCCGGCTCGGGCAAAAGCTCGCTTGCCTTTGACACCATCTACGCTGAGGGGCAGCGCCGGTATGTGGAGACCCTCTCCGCCTATGCGCGCCAGTTTCTTGACCAGATTGAGCGCCCGGATGTCGATTCAATTGAGGGATTGTCCCCGGCAATCTCAATCGAGCAAAAGACCACCAGCCGCAGTCCCCGCTCTACCGTCGGCACAATTACTGAGATTTATGACTACTTGCGGCTGCTTTATGCCTCGGTCGGTACACCCCACTGCCCCAACTGCGGTAGGCCCATCGCCCGCCAGACCGTCGAGCAAATCGTGCAGCGCATTCTGGAACTGGGCCGGGGAGAACGCGTAACCGTAATGGCACCGGTCGTGCGTGGCCGCAAGGGCGAGTTCAAAGACCTGCTGGATCAGCTTGATCAGCAAGGGTTTCGCGCCCGCGTAGACGGCACTATGCAGGACCTTTCAGAGCCGCTGCTGCTTGACCGGCGCAAGAACCACACCATCGAAGCCGTGATTGACCGTATCCTGCTCAAACCGGTTGCGGCCGATGCGCCCCCCTTGCCTCCCGGCAAGCCCTCTGTAGAAAAACGGCTCGAGCAGGCAGTGGCAAAAGCGCTGCAATTGGCCAACGGTCTGGCCCTGATTGCCGTTACCGGCGGTGAAGAGCAACTCTTCTCCTCGTCGATGGCCTGCCCGGATTGCGGACTGGACGTGCCCAAGCTTGAACCGCGCAGCTTTAGCTTCAACTCCGCCTTCGGCGCATGTCCAGAGTGCCACGGCCTTGGGTCGCTCTACGATCTTGACCCGGCAAAGGTGATTACAGACTGGTCAAAGCCCCTCCTCGATGGCGGACTGGGGCCGGGCTCCTCTTCCCAGTACCTTTTAAAGCTGATTCACCTGGCCGCCGACCGCTACAAAATTGATTTGAAGTTGCCGTTTGAAGAGCTGCCAGTGCGCCACCAGCATGTGCTCGTCTATGGCCCCGCAAAAAACGAGGCGCCCCGTACCGGCTTCCACGGCATCCTCAGCTTCTTGCGCGACAGCATTGACGAGGCGCGTAGCGACACCTATCGCGAGTACATGATGGGCTACATGTCTGCCACCCCCTGCCCCGTATGCAGGGGGAAGCGGCTGCGGCCGGAGTCGCTGGCGGTGAAAATTGGCGGCCTTTCAATTGCGGACTTCACTTCCTTGCCCCTGAACCGCGCACTCTCCGCGGCCATCAACATGAGCTTTACGGCACGCGAGTCGCTGGTGGCCGAGCGGATTCGCCATGAGATTGTGGAGCGGCTGGAGTTTTTGTGCGCCGTCGGCCTCAAGTACCTGGCGCTGGACCGGAACGCGGCAACGCTCTCAGGCGGCGAAGGACAGCGCATCCGGCTCGCCACGCAGATTGGATCGCGGCTCCGGGGCGTCCTCTATGTCCTCGATGAGCCCTCAATCGGACTGCACCAGCGCGACAACATGCGCCTCATTCAGGCGCTCGAGAGGCTGCGCGACCTCGGCAACACCGTTCTCGTGGTGGAGCACGACGAAGACACCATCCGCCATGCGGACTACGTGCTCGACCTTGGCCCCGGCGCAGGCAGGCTGGGCGGCAGCGTTGTCGCCGAGGGCACCCCGGAAGAGATCATGGCCTGCCCGCAGTCGCTCACCGGGCGCTATCTCTCCGGCGCCGCCACCATGCTTCATCGCGCCAGGCCACGGCCTTTGACGGGCAAGTGGTTAACCATCACCGGGGCGCGCGAGCACAACCTGCAGGATGTCACCATTCGCATTCCCCTCGGCGTCATGACCGTGGTCACCGGCGTCAGCGGCAGCGGCAAGAGCACCCTCATCAACGACATTCTCTACCGCTCGCTCGCCAAAACGATCTACGGCTCACGCGAGGAGCCGGGCGCGCACGAAACTCTTGCCGGCGCTGAGCAGATTGACAAGGTTGTGCGGATTGACCAGTCGCCCATCGGGCGCACGCCCCGCTCGAATCCCGCAACGTATACGCAGGTGTTCTCGCCGATTCGCGACCTCTTTGCCATGTTGCCGGAGTCGCGCGAACGCGGCTACAAGGCGGGGCGGTTCAGCTTTAACGTCTCCGGCGGGCGCTGCGAGGCGTGCCAGGGCGATGGGCAGCGTCGTATCGAGATGAACTTCATGCCAGACGTCTACGTCCAGTGCGAGGTCTGCAACGGACGGCGCTATAACCAGGAGACGCTGGCGGTCAAATTTCACGGCCACTCCATCGCAGACATATTGGACCTCACGATTGAAGATGCGCTGCCGGTGCTTGCGGATGTGCCGCAGGTCCGCCAAAAGCTGCAAACGCTGGTGGATGTGGGCCTTGGCTATGTGCACCTGGGCCAGAGCGCGGTAACGCTCTCAGGCGGCGAGGCGCAGCGCATGAAGCTCGCCCGTGAGTTGTCCAAGCGGCAAACGGGGCGAACGCTCTATCTGCTGGATGAGCCGACAACAGGTCTGCACTTTGACGATGTGCGCAAGCTCCTTGAAGTGCTGCATCGGCTCGCTGACCTGGGCAACTCCGTGATTATCATCGAGCACAATCTGGACGTGATTCGCAATGCAGACTGGGTTCTTGATCTCGGCCCGGAGGGTGGCGAGGACGGAGGGCGCGTCGTAGGCGAGGGACGCCCCGCCAGGATTGCGGCAACTCCGGGCTCATATACAGGCCAGTTCCTCATGCGCTACTACACGGGCAAAGATGGGCGTCTGGCTCCGATTGATCCTGAAGATGAATTGATGCCTGATACGATGGGAGACGATTCGGCAACCAGCGAAGCCGCCCTGACTGCGGCAACTGACTCAAAGGCGAAGCGGCCGGCGAAGGCAAAGGACCCCGCCAAATCCGGACCGAGGAAGAAGAAGACAGGACGCGCATGAACAGCCTGCCGGAGCACGAACCCGATCGCGACAGAGTTCCCGAAGAACTCCCCAACCGGGATGCGGGTTGGATGCAGGAGCGCGAGGCGCAGTTTGATGCGCGATCACCGCTGTTCCACTCCTGGTATCAGCCAGAGATTGTTCCCCCCGCGCGCATTCCTCACATGGGGCACCTGGGGCTTTTGATGGTGCTGGCCTTCTTCGGCCTTCTTGTTGCCAGCCTGCTCACGCGATTGGCTCTGCACAGCCACCTGTGGGGCATTTCGACTGTTCAAAAGGCGATTACAGACATTCATTACACCCTGGGCAGTGAAGCGATTCTGTATCTGTTTACGTTTGGAATCTGTCTCATTGTGTTTCCGCTGGTGTGGGGAAAGAGCTTGTTTGCAGGCTTGCAATGGAATGGCGCAACAGCCCTGCGACAGCGCAAGCGGATGTTTGGTACGGCCGCAGTTTGCTTTCTGCTGGCGCTGGCCAACGGACTGCTGATGCCGGGCCCGTCAGACGCACCCATCGACAAGATATTTCGCTCTCCTGGTGCGGCATGGCTGCTTTTTGGCTTTGGCGTCACGTTTGCGCCGTTCTTTGAGGAGTTCTTCTTTCGCGGCTTTCTCCTCCCTGCGCTTTGTACAGCCTGCGACTGGATCAATGAGCAAACTCGCCGCGTGCCGGTGAGGCCGCTCGATGGGACCGGCCAACCGCAATGGTCGCTTACCGCCATGGTGGTTGCCTCGGTAGCGACCAGTGTGCCCTTTGCAGCCATGCACGCCGCTCAGACCGGCTACTCTCTTGGCCCCTTTCTGCTGTTGGTGTGCGTCAGCATGGCGCTGTGCTGGGCGCGGCTGAGCACTCGTTCCCTGGCCGGAAGCGTCATGGTGCATGCCTCTTAC
>Ga0364922_10308_pt1 | contig 27250 bp, 29 predicted proteins | sample ExccelJu500001D4_2_FD_206955 | JGI IMG/M metagenome (GOLD analysis project Ga0364922, IMG submission 206955) | Enriched cells from Trout Bog Lake Hypolimnion, Wisconsin, USA - BchlTB.June20.5000.01.D4 | ecosystem: Environmental > Aquatic > Freshwater > Lake > Hypolimnion/Profundal zone | place...
AGGATCGGCCCGGCTTCGAACCCCATGACGTCTGCCTGACATTCGACAAAAAATATGGAGTCTGCCGCGACAAGGCCTCCCTGCTGGTAGCAATGCTACGGGAGGCTGGATTCAAGGCTTGGCCCGCGCTGGTCAGCGTCGGTTCCAGAAAAGATCCAGAGGTTCCTGATGCTGGCTTCAACCATGCCATTGCCGCCGTCGAATTGAAGGACGGAGAATACACGCTGATGGATCCGACCGACGAACATGCACGCGATCTATTTCCATCGTACGACGGGAATCAAAGTTATCTAGTGGCTAAGCCCGGAGGGGAAATCATTCATACTAGCCCTGTTGTGCCACCGGATCAGAACATGATCCGTATCAGGACAACTGGCACACTGGAACCCTCTGGAGAACTCCGTGCCAATTCGGAGTTTCTCTTTGATGGAATCAACGACGACGCATACCGGGGAGCGTTTTCCCAGATGAGACCGGATGACCGGCGCCGTTTCTTCGAATCAAGGCTGCAGGCCGCCGTGCCGGGAGCAAAGCTCACTTCCCTGAAGCTGACACCGGAAAATATCCTGGATGTCACTGAAAAGCTCCGGGGGGAGATCGAATTTTCCGCTACAGGAATGACCGCTACCGGGAACGGAAAGGCGGTGGTGACCCTCCCATGGTTAGGCACCCACTTAGGCGTGGTGAACTCCATCACAAGGGACGCCGATCTGGATCGACGCAAGTATCCTCTTCAGACTTGGGTGACGTGCGGTCTCAACGAGACGATCTCCCTCAAGCTTGGAAAAGGTTTTTCAGGTGTGGTGTCGCTACCGAAATTCCAGCCCCTAGGGGATGAGAGTCTGAGTTATGACCAAGAAGTCAAAACGGGGAATGACGGAACGATCGAATGCAAACGCAATCTGAAGCTTAAGACGGTCGATTATTCCCCCGCGCAGTACCTAGTGATGAAAAAGGCCCTGAAAGCTCTCGCGAGCGACTCCCGGAAGGCCCCTATCCTGACCGTGTACACCGTCCCGGCAACTGCGGACACAACAAAGGAATCCACTGGAACTCCACGAGTCGAATCAAACGCAAAGGTTCTTGATGTCCGGAGAACGCTGGATGTCACAGATGCCCACACGGCACTCTACCGTACCAGCTATACCAAGCGGATTCTGACCTACGCGGGGAAGATTCAGGAGTCCGAGATCAAGCTGGAGTTTAATCCTTCCTGCGAGGAGGTAAAATTCCTCAAAGGAGTTGTCACATCCACAAAGGGGGAACGGCGTGAAGTTTCCCCCGGAGAGATCCATGTTCTGGATACCGAATCGGGTGCCTCTGCTAAACGCTACACGGGAGGTAAGATCCTCGTGGCCAACCTTCCATCAGTGGAAGTCGGATCGACCATCGAGGTGGAGTACGAACGCCTCATCAAGGGGAAGCCCTTCATTTCAGGGATAGAGTTCTTCCAACTGCGCGATGAACTGCAGAAGAAGACATTCGAACTGACAGCACCAGAACAACTCAAGATCGGGAAACTCCTCTCCGGCGGAGCCCTCTCACCAGCCGAATATAAGACCAATGAGAATGGAACCCAGCATCTCTTTTGGAATGCTGAGGACCGGAAGGCTCTCCCCGAGGAAAAAGATCTCCCACCGAACTGGCTGTTCTGGCCCAGCGTGACCTTCTACCTCGGGGATTTCGAGACATACCTCAAGGAACTCCAACAAGTCTTTCTAAATCGGTCGGAGTCCTCCGCTCATGCCTCCAAAATCGCACGCAAGATCGTTGCTGAAAGCAAGAGTCGACTGGATACGCTCCGGGCAATCCGCGACTATGTGGCCACGAACATCCGCGAAGCGGGTCCCTCCTTCATTCAACTCCCTCTCCATGAACTCTCTCAAGCTGATGTGACACTTTCCGAGGGATACGGCCATCAGGCCGATCGTGCAATCCTCCTCTATGCAATGCTCGTCGCTGCGGGCTTCCAGCCAGAACTCGTACTGGCCTCCGACCTCCCTGCGATTGAGAAGATCAGTAAAATCGCCGTAACCTTCCCGCTCCCCGATGATTTCAGCACCCCTCTTGTGAAGGTCGCGCTTGATGGTGAGACCTATTATCTCAACGATACCGACCAGTTTGCCGAGCTTGGAACAACCGCCCACGACAACAGACTTGCAATAGAACTCTCCACTAGGAAATACGGAGTGATCCACGCAGCACGGGATGACAATGACCGGACGGAAACCAGATACAATCTGGGGATCGATGATAACGGCAGGTTGCAAATGGATGTTTCCAGATATTTTTACGGTAAAGAATACAATGATCGGAGCCGCTTTTACGCAGAACTCCGCCCTGAGGAGAGAAAACGCCACTACCAGAAGCTCGTCACAGAAGTGGCACAGGGAGCGCATCAGGTCGGAGAACTAACTACGCGGTTCGATATTTATCCCGGCACAGAACATTTCTCGGTTCTGATCGACAATTTTGCCGTCGTGGACGAGACAAACTGTTACTTCTCTCTGCCCTTCACTCCCTCGTTCCTTCGTCTTCCAGGCGACGAGTCGCGCACCCTTCCTCTACAAATCTCCCGACAGAACCGAACGACTCTCAAGGCCGAGATAACACTCCCTCCCGGATATCCCGAAATTGTCATCTCTCCAGTGAGCAAAAAATTCTCCGCCCCCTCGGGCGCGGGCGGCGTCGAAATCACGGCAAACTCCTCATCAGGCAGTTTCCATCTAAAAGAGGAGCTTGAAATCATCCCGGCAGTCGTCGCCCCGGAAGAGTATCCGGCACTACGCGCTTTAGAATCACAACTAGCAAAAACCTCCTCGTCGCTCTTCCTCCTCAAGAAGAAGAATGCCAGTGACGCTGCACGGTAATTTACAATTCATGCGAATGGAGAAGCTTGAGGTATCGCTGGGAGGAGCCCTCGACGCCCTAGAGAGCAAGAACCTACGCCGGAACCTCCGCGTCATCCATGAAATCAGCGGCACCCGGATCAACGTTGAGGGCAGAGACCTGACAAACTTTTCATCCAACGATTATCTCGGTCTCGCTGGCCACCCACTCATTGCGGAGGCAATGAGTGAAGCGGCGGCACGCTGGGGCGTCGGATCTACTGCCTCGCGCCTGATTTGTGGAACGACGTCCGAACATTCCGCACTGGAGGATGAGATTGCGGCGGCGAAGGGAACGGAGGCCGCATTGCTCTTCTCGACTGGGTTTGCAGCTGCACTCGGGACTATTCCTTCATTGGTCGGCAAGGGGGATATCGTGATTCTCGACAAGCTGGCCCATGCATGTCTGATCGACGGGGCGCGCACCAGCGGGGCTGCTCTTCGAGTCTTTCCCCACAACAATCTTGATCGCTTGGAATCCCATCTGCGATGGGCCCGTGACAAACATCCCAGTCGTCGCGTAATGATTGTGACTGAGTCGATCTTCAGTATGGATGGCGATCAGGCCCCACTTCGCGAGATTGTCGAGTTGAAGGATCGCTACGGCGCCATACTCTTTCTCGATGAGGCTCATGCGGTAGGCGTACGTGGTTGCGGTGCGGGTGGACTCGCTGGCGAATTAGGCCTTAGCAAACAGATCGAAATCCAGATGGGAACACTGGGCAAGGCGCTAGGAGTTTCCGGGGGATATGTTGCCGGCCCTCGGATATTGACCGATTTTCTCATTAATCGTGCCCGCAGTTTTGTCTTTTCCACCGCCCCCTCTCCGGCAGTCGCTGCCGCCTGCCGAGCCGCACTCCGCATCGTGCAGTCCCCAGAAGGAGATGCACTCCGGACACGCCTTCGGGAAAACATTCTCCTTTTGGCCGCCGCTCTGAAACTTCCCCCCCCCCTGCCGGCGCAATAGTTTCTCTGGTTTTAGGCCATGAAAAAACCGCGCTTGCCGCTGCGGAGGGACTGTTGGAATCGGGATTTTTTGTTCCAGCCATCCGTTATCCAACTGTTCCGCGGAACACCGCACGTCTTCGGATCACGCTTAGTGCTGGCCACGCCGCGGAAGAGATCCGAAAGCTTACCGAAACCCTTCTTGTTCCCTAATTGTTTGGTTGCTCCAACCCCTACTACCTCAAAACGATAGGAAAGGATAAGTAGTCAGAGCATTGGGAGACCGGCTTCATACCGTGCCAGTTCCTCAATACGATTGACATGGCGCCCCCCCTCAAATGGGGTTGAGAGCCAGATGTCCACAAGCCTCTTGGCCGTCTCTAGTGGGATCATCCGCTCGCCGATGGCCAGCACATTGGCGTTGTTATGCATGCTGGCAAGTCGGGCGGTTTCATCGCTCCAAGCGATGGCGCAGCGGATACCTTTGACCTTGTTGGCCGCGATCGCCTCACCGTTTCCGGACCCCCCCACGACGATACCTTTGTCAGCCTCGCCTCCAGCAACCTTCAGTGCTGCTGGTATACACCAGAGAGGATAGTCCGTTGAATCGGCCGTATATGTTCCGCAATCAATGACCTCATGGCCCTGTGCGCGCAGCATCCCTGCTAAGGCCTGCTTATATTCAAAACCTGCATGATCGCTGCCTAGGGAGATTTTCATGTGTTTTACCTATCGGAAACCGGGCTACTGCACCAGCGCCGAAGTAAGCTACTGAACCCTTCCAATTCAAGGAACACAATCACTCCACCCACGAGTAGGAGCATCACTGTCGTGGGTTCAGGAACGGCATCCGCGGACCATGCAAGCCCGTAATCCTGAGATGAATAACTGTTACTGAGATCGAAAAGGTTCGTCGAATATCCCACCTGAATCATATACGTTCCGTCATTTTGAAGCTGGAAGTACAGTTCCTGCGTGGTGCTGACTGGACTGATGCTCTCCGCGACAAGTTGATCTGATCCGCTGCTCAGAACCTGGTAAACCATCAGATCGAGTTCGGCCTGCGCCACATCAACATAATCCCCCAGGGAACTGTTCCATGTCTGACTGCGCAACCAGTCGAGAGTGACTGCAAGATACTGACCGGCGAAAAGTTGATTAGCCAATTGGTAACTATTCTGACTGCCAAGTTGCGCCGTGCCATAAGCCCACCCCACATTAGCAACGTTTGCTGTAAATCCCGTATAGGAAAGCCCTCCCGACGTTGTCACGTAGGCACTGCTTGTATACTGGCTGAACGCGGCATTGAGATTCATCCGGCCAGCGCCCATCGACCAGTCAAGCGCCTGAGTTGTTGTAATCACCCCATTGACAATCTGCTGCCCGTTGTTCCATCCGGAGAGCTTGTCAGCCGAGTTCATGAGCACGGCCTTGATGACCACGCTTTGTGTAGCGGCATTTGTAATGCTTGAATTAAAGGCTGTCTTGGCTGTGCTATCGAGAAGGGTTGCACCTCCCGCCACCAGCGGTGTGGCAAAACTTGTCCCCGCAAGCGAGTAGTAGCTGATACTGCCGGCGTTTGTGGTTATGGGCATAACAATACTCGTGCCAGGGGCCATCAGATCAACGCCTGGCCGGGTCGATGCCCCGTTGTTGTAGTACAAGGTGTTAGTACCGTCATACCACGCAGTTTGCAAAGGGCCGGTTGACGAAAAAGACGCCACCACATTGTAGTTGGTAGGCCCATCAAGAGCACCAACTGAGATTGAATTGTAGCCTGAAGCAGGTCCTCCAACACTGCCCGCTGTACCGGAATTTCCAGCCGCAGCTACCATCGTGGTATTGGGATTGGCTACGGCCAGCGAGTCTAAAAGTCCGCTTAGGATCCCAACTCCTGCTGTATCTGATGCATCGCCTATGCTCGTCGAGAGAACGTCGCCATGAGATGCCGCATAATTGTACGCTGTAAGGCTCTGCTGGGAAACGGAAAACGAGCCGTCGGAATTCGTTGAAGTTGCCAACGCAGCCGAGCCAAGACTTGTGCTGGGTGCTATACCTGTGTTTAGGAAGTAGCCTGGGGCAGCATACCCGCCCAAAAGAGCCGCACACCAAGTGGCATGATCCCCCGGGGACGTTACCGCATCGGAGGATTCATAGGTGTAGGCCAGATTGGAGATGTTTTCCTCCGGAAACAAATTTGTTCCTACCAGCTGCGAATCAACAACCCATGCCGTGGTATTCTGCCCGTAGACTCCTGCATTATAAAACGTATTGGCACCAAGTAGGTCGGCTAGGTTTACGAGATTAGTATTACTGTCTATCCCGAAGAAGTCAGGGACAGATGTTCCTTGAAGAGCCTGCGCATAAAGCTCCGGCGAGTGGCAGCCGAACACGAGAAGAATTGCCATCCATGCTCTTCTCAGAAAGAAACGCCAACATTTGGAAAAATCCTGATGATCAACTGTGATCATAGGACAACCTTGGTATGCCCTCCGATGGGAATACCCATGAAAGTGGATCAACCCTCGATCGTATTGATCTCGACGGGTTCAACCTTGACGCCTAATCCCTCTAGCCAACTGATGGAGCGCTTGATTTCACCACGCTCGCCGCTCAATTCGAGGCAGACCAGCCCAATCTCGTCAGTGACGCTCGCCTGTCGGACATTCGTCGTAACAGAAAAGGCATGGCCCAGTTCATGGATGATAGGACGGGTGATGAGCTTGGCTGGATACATCAGCCAGAGACGGTTAGTTTCCATTGGATAATCATCCAGCGGAGGGTGACTGAAAGCAAGCCGACAGCCACGAAAAGCGAAGCGAAACTACCCTCCTGCGATGGCGGGAACTATGGAAATCTCGTCAGTTTCTTTTACAGGAGTCTCCTTTTCCTGCAGAAAGCGGACATCCTCGTCGTTCAGGAAGACGTTGACAAATCGGCGGATGCTTCCCTGCTCGTCGAGAATACGCTCGCCGAGGCCAGGATAAGTTTTATTCAACTCATCAAGAACAGCTCCGACCGTCACGCCTGAGACGGTGACAACCTCCTCGTTGTTGGTCAGTTTACGGAGTGGGGTGGGAATACGGATTGAGGGCATGGAATCAATGGTTTTGTAGCTTGGACTGCGGTTTGTTAAGATTTTACAGCTGTCTCATCGGCGACAAGTGCTTCAAATTCGCGGAGGCTCGCGCCGATGACGCGGGGTTCGCCCACCTTGCCAGCAACTGCCTCCTGAGTCTTGAGTCCATGACCGGTTATGCAGAGAACAGCGCTATCGTCTTTAGGAATCCTGCCGGTCTCAATGAGCTTCCTAGCACATGCAACGGTGACCCCCCCTGCGGTCTCGGCAAAGATGCCGGCATATTCGGCGAGGAGTTTTATTCCCTCCACAACTTCCCCGTCAGTACAGTCTTCGGCACCACCGCCAGTTTCCTTCATGCTGTGTATGGCGTAATACCCGTCGGCAGGGGTGCCGATCGCCAGCGACTTTGCGATTGTATCAGGATTCTGTACCGGTTTGACCATGTCGGTTCCGCGCTTGAAGGCCGTGCTGATCGGAGAGCAACCGGCAGCCTGAGCGCCATGAATCGAAAATGGGCTCTTCCCCACGATACCGAGGTCGATGAATTCCTTGTAGGCCTTGTGGATCTTGGTCAGAAGAGATCCGGAGGCCATGGGGACCACAGTATGACGGGGGAGTTTCCACCCGTACTGTTCGGCAATCTCAAAGCCCATGGTTTTCGATCCCTCAGCATAGTAAGGGCGAAGGTTCACATTCACAAATCCCCATCCGTACTTTCCTGCGATCTCGGAGCAGAGACGGTTTACCTGATCGTATGGACCCCGGATGCCGATGACATTGGTTCCATAGACGAGGGAACCCAACACTTTGCCTTGCTCAAGATCAGAAGGGATCAGCACATAACTCTTCAGTCCTGCACTGGCTGCGTTTGCAGCAACAGAGTTGGCCAAGTTACCGGTGGAAGCGCACGCCACCACCTCGAATCCGAGTTCTCTCGCACGGCTCAAGGCGACCGAGACCACACGGTCCTTGAAGGAGAGAGTCGGGTAGTTGACCGAGTCATTTTTGATCCATAGCTCGCGAATGCCGAGCGCCTTGGCGAGGCGGTCGACCTTGACCAGTGGCGTAAAGCCTACCTGAGTGCCGACCGTGGGCTCCCCGTCGATGGGGAGCAGTTCACGGTAACGCCACATGGTCTTAGGGCGGGACTCAATAACCTCGCGCGTAAGAACATTACGGATGGCGTCGTAGTCGTAAGCGGCCTCAAGCGGGCCGAAATCAAATTCGCAGATATGGATCGCCTGCTTCTCGTATAGACGACCGCATTCGCGGCACTTCAGATTGTTAAACCAGGTTTTCTTGGACATGGAGTCTTGTCATTGTTCCCATCAAGAGTGACAAGTAGACCGATTGCGCTATGGAATAGCGCTACCGGCACCTCATCTTTTCCCGACCGGAGTCGGGCTGGATTTGGCACCTAGTCCTGTGAATTCCTCCACAGCGGTTGCCGTGACATCGTCGGGCCAGTCCCTCCGTCACTCTTGATAAGATTGATTAGTAATCTTCAATGCAACTCTCTACGGGGTCAAGGGAACTTTTTCCCCCTTTGGATTTGACCAGAGCGACGTTCCCAGCTTTAGTTTTTCCTCTTCGGGCAGCCGTAGCTCAATTGGATAGAGCATCTGACTACGGATCAGAAGGTTGAAAGTTCGAGTCTTTCCGGCTGCACCACATTTTAAGCGGTTCTAGTGGCGACAGCCAATTAATTGTTCTAGATAATTTGTTCTAAATGAGCCCTCGGGCAGGGGTTTTCCCAGTGATTTTACTGGAGCGGAAGTTCCGCCTCCACGACATACCGCTGGAGATATTTCCTCACCGGCGTGAGACGCTGACTCACCGCTTGGCGGCTAACTCCCATCGCCTCGGCCATTGCGCTTTGGCTTAGATTCCCCTCGATCATCTTGATCACCAGTTCGGCGCTACCCGTAGGAACAAGGTGTTTGGCAATCGCAATGCGCAGACCCGCGAAAACCAGCTCCCTCTGCCCTTCGTAGGGCAGTTGCCAGAGGCTCTTGCGATCCGCTGGATGGCAACATACTCCTAGTAGGTGATCCTCAATCTTCTCGCAGTAATCGGTTTTGTTGAGTTCCCTGCGCAGTCTGTGGACTAGTTTTCGCTGTGAGGCTTGGAGCGCTCCCAGAATAGAGCGCCGTAGTTCCTGGGATATCTCCGAGAGAGACTGATTCTTGGTTGCCTCAAGGAGCCTCGTATTTCCTCCGAGATAGCGCTGGAGAAGGAGAAGAAGGGCCTCCTGCCGGATCTCTCCCTCCCTTCCGCAGAGCATTCCGCCACGACTTCTATTCGGTAGGTATTTTTGGAGTTGCCACTCCAGTTCCCTAGCGAGCCTATCCATGACTCCGGAATCACCGGGATCCTTTAGATATTGGGCCCACGCGAAAGCGAGGGAGGTTGTTGCTTCTTGGTTTCCCGTCTCTATGGAGACGGCCATCTGTTTGTTGCTGTTGGTGTGCATGACACCAGGCCCTTGATCTCGTTGGACCAAGTGCCGCCGAAAGGCAAACACGTGCGGTCCACAAAAAAACTCAGGACGTTTTATGTCCCTTTGAAAAAACACCCTTAACAAAGTGCATTTTCGCGACTGATACGGGTGAAGACCATGACTACGCCCCGCACTCAAACCGTTCTCGATCTTGTCGAGGAGCACTTCGCCGATGAATCAACCAACTCACCCACCTCGCTCATCGAGGGTTTTGGATGTCTACGCCTCCATCTATATCGACTGGAATGCCAACTCGCCAAACCACAGTCGGCCCAGGACGCGGAACTCATCTTTGAGGAGCTGATCCAGCTTTCCAAAACTTCCGTATCCATCGCCGCAGTGCATGTGCTTCCTGCACTTGAAAAGGAGGATGCATGAATTCACGACGATGGAGCGCTGAAGAGACGGCCCGTGCTCTGGCACTCTACCGTTCTGGCTACGCCAGCACCGCCATCGCGGAGATGCTCGGAAGAACCGAGGCGAGTGTGAGGCTCAAACTCCTCGGCATGGGTTATTCGAGCAAGCAGCTACTCCCAGCAGAAGCGGATCAAGATACCTCTCCACTTGAGACCCTCTCCCTCCCCTCACCAAAGATTGCAGAAGCAGAGCCAGACTCCCTTGAGGATATTGCTCGAAGGGAGTTGGAAGCCCGTGAGTGGCGACAAGCGGAGAGGGCCAAGATCGACGAGGCCAAAAGAGAAATCCTTGAGGACCGTATCGTCGCGGAATTCCACAACCATCTTTGCTCAGGTGGAATGCCTGATCTTAAAATCTCCCCGCCTCCGGTACGCCCGAGAAACGGCACCTCTCCAACCGCAGTCCTCGTGCTTTCCGACCTGCATGTCGGCCAGACCATCGACAGTCGTGAGATCGAGAATCTCGGGAACTACAGTCCTGCAGTCACCGTATCCCGCCTCCATTTGATGGAGCTTGAAGTCGCTAGAATTCTGAAAGACAGACCTATCGAAAAACTCCTTTTGCTTCTGGCCGGTGACATTGTGCACGGCCACCTCGGCCACAGCATGGAAGATGATTTGACTATCCCCATCGCCCTTCAGGTCGATCTGGCCCTCCATCTCCTCTTCCAATTCATTTGTCGGCTCTCGACCCTTGTTCCACTAGTCGAGATCCACGGCGTGGCTGGCAACCATGGGCGCTGGCCAGGAATGCGGAAGATGCCCACGGATCGTAGGTGGAGCAACCTCGACACCATTGTCTATTCCTCCCTCTCGGCCCTCTGCCAAGCCGCCGATCTCAAAAATGTTGCCACCGACGAGCGATTCAGTGCTAGACGCACCATCCGTGTCGGCAACTTCACCATTGAGTTACTTCACGGAGATCAGATCCGTGGCGGCGGCTATTGCGTCTCGGGGATGACCAGAGAAGTCACCAACGCCACCCTGCGCAACCTCCAAGCTGGTCGGAGCGCTGTGGATTACTTCGTGGTCGGGGACAAGCATTTCTCCGCCTCTCTTCCCATCGGCTCCGGTGCCTTCATTGTCAACGGTTCATTTGTGGGAGTTGACCCATTCGGGATGAACTTCATCCCATCGCCGCCAAGTCAGACGCTCTTCTTTTTGGATCCACTCGTTGGCAAGACCGAAACCCACGAACTCCGCCTCCAGAACGCCCGATGGCCAGGATCGTTGCCATATCAACTCAAACCAACTCTGGAGGACTTGGTCCTCCGCCATACAACCCAAGCATGAAAAAAGACCAACTCCTCAACACCCTCTGGCAGATGAACCCTCAGGAACTCGGAGAAATTTCCACGGCGGTCCGCAAGATCGCCGATCTCAAGAGCGAACTGCTCAACGACACACTGAATCAGAAGGGAATGCTTGCAGGCGCTACTCTCCGCGAGACTGTCTCGCCACCACTTCCGCCATCTGGCACCTTGAGCCTTCACCCGCGTCCCCCCATGCGTCCCCCCAAGGAGGGATCGATGCGAAGCTTCGTTCATGGAGCCCTGCGCCGAGCAGGCCGTCCCATGAAACGGCCGGAAGTTATCGAGGCGGTTGCTAAAGAGCATGGTCTGGCCATCAATGAACTGCTCAAGGCGAAAATCCGGGACGCGCTTGCCAACCCCCATGATCCTTTTGTCCGGAAGCTGGACGATGGGGTTTATACATTTGCGAGCCCTGCGCGGGAGGAGTCCCTATGCCTTTGAAATCTCAGCGCCTGATCTTTGCCCATCAACGCCCCGCCTACGAAGAACTCGTGAGCCGCGCCAAAATGTATTTTTCCTCCACATGGTGTGATCTGCCCATCGTTCCCCGCTTTCACTCTTTGGTTGCTGGGCCGACGGGCACAGGTAAATCGGCCCTTGTTGCCCGACTGGCTGAGGCCATCGGCGGCAAGCTCATGAGGATAAGTGCGCCAAACTGGATGCCTCTTGGTGCCAACAATCGGGGTACGCGTGAGACGATGCTCGAAATTGCGAAGCATATTATGGGTAGCGACAAATCAATCATCTTCGTCGATGAGATTGACAAGATTTACCACGATAGCGCCTGGAAAAGTTATGTGAGGAACGAGATTTTTGATCTCTTGGATGGACGAATTCCTGCCGGACTGGATCTAGACGAGGAGGACTCTCCACTCACTGCGGTCTGCCTCCTTGAGACAAGAATCCGTCACCAAACATTCATCGTAGCGGCTGGAACGTTTCAGTCGTTTTTTGAGTCTGCTTCAATATCAAAGATTGGTTTTTCAGAACAGGGGGAGATTCAGATTCCAGAACTTGATGCCAGTGAGATCGCCCAACGTCTGCCGCGAGAGCTGACTAACCGCTTTCACTCAAAGTTGATTCTGCTGCATCAGCTTCGTGAGGAGGACTATCAGCACTTATTAAGGTTGGCAGCTGATTCTATGCCGTCTTGGCTTCAACCCTTTTTCAGTAAGGCAGCCCAGCGTCAACTGCCACTCGCTCTAAAAACAAGAAAGGGATGTCGCTTTGTTGAGGAAGTGCTCCTTGAAGCACTCCATGATGCCAAAAAAATTAAGGAGGCCATCTGCGAACCGTGAGGGAACCCCTTGATTCTAGATTTGTTGAACGGGTAAAAGTCCGCATCACCAAGATTGATGCAGTCGAGAACCCCTTGTCTCCCTCATCCACTTGGGAGGACTGGAGACATGGGAAGCCTAATTCAGGCTCCCTTCCAATCGACTATCAACTCGTTGGCTATCTCCTCAGGCCGATCCGGCTTCACGAGTCATTGCTTGTACTGCGCATCGAACGTAACGGCGTCCAAGCATTCGGGATTTTCTGCACGACACCTGTCGCCTCATTTGAGCAGGGAATCTTGATGACCCAGAACTCCGTTTACTGTCTGGAGATTATCTCCAGCGACATGGTGAAGAGATATCCTTACGAATCATCAGCTCCTTGATGGATGATCAATCGTGGAACTTTGCCTCCTTTCGATCCCCGGAGGGATTTGTGTTTGAGGTGCTCTATCAAGCAAGGGGACTGAATCTGCACTGCGGATACTGCCGGGGGATTGATTTCTTGGAATCAACACCTCCACAACTCCGTATTGTCGGGTGCTTTAAGCGATCAAGTTCTCCGAATCTTGGGAAAGAGTGGGCTGAGCCGAACAAACTTGAATTTCAGTGGAGGAGGCACTCATTCACACTGCAAAGAGAAGTTCCATGGATGAAAATTTGCCTGCTCCCTGCATGACGACCGTTTCTTTCAGTCTCTCTGACTACTGCACCATCGGATGAAACGATTCCACCAGCTTTGTGGTAATTTTTGATTGGGAGTTTGAACATCTTGCTCCTTGGCTAGAAGTTTCCGCATGTCAAAGCGAGGATCACCAACATCCCTGATCATATAGTGGGAGCACTGGCGGGTTTTGAAAAAGCTGAGCGCAGCCGCCTCTACAATCGAATTCCGATTTCCATCATATTCGAGAAATGCGGAGGTGCGCGGTCGACCCGCCCAAGGGGTTACTAGCTGCATGAAAAGCCCCACGGCTGTTGAAGCCAACAGGCCGTTCGGCCATACAACTTGAGGTTTACTACCTGCATCACCATAGGTTTGGGCCTCTTCTTTTAATAATCCTTCATTAACAATGCCTAAACATTGCAAGCAAGGTTCTCCTGGACCGGTCAAAATTACCTGTCCAGAGATCAGGTAATTGTTGCCCCCCGTGTCGGTAACGTCCATGCCCATATCGATATATGGAATCATGAAACGTCGAGAGAAAGCATCGAGCTCATGTTTCGCACGGATCTTATCAACTCCGCCGATAATAACATCGCACTCTTTGAGCAATTCCGCAGCATCCTGCCAGAGCGAGATGCGCTTTTCTATCTTCGCATTAGGATTCACGCCCACTATTACCCGTTGAGCGATGTCTACTTTATAGGTGCCAGCTTGGATATCTGAGAAAGTGGCACCGACCAGACGATTGAGATTGGTGTCCGTAATGATGTCTGGATCCAAGAGAACGAAATTTCCCACTCCAACATGTGCCAATTGCTGAGCCACATGTGATCCTCCTCCTCCAAGTCCCACGATTCCCACTGTTAAAGCTGCAAGAGTTTCATCGCTATCGTTACCGAGGAAACTCTGTCGATCTAACCAGCTCATTAAGTCCTCCAGTTGCGAGTATAAGGCCCTCCGACGATAATAAAGTCTGATATTGTCTCTGGTTTTTGTTCTGGCTGCTGCCAGTACAGTCCTGATGCATCATCATCACTCAAAACGAGTAGTCCGTGTGGCATCTTTGGCACGGGATAAAAAAAACCTGGCACGAACTCCTCTGCACTTATCAGGTCTACGGAACTGAATTCCGGGCGACCAAGCCCTCCGTGAGTGTGAACATGCAACAGTGTCCGCTGAGGACGATAGGCAGCCTGAACAGCCTTCCTCATTGCGTCTGATCCAATTTCCGCTCCCACCGATTCATTGCGCTCATAGTCTTCGTCATCGACCGGTTGATAGTCGCAGATAGTCAGCAAGATGCCTCTAGGTGTACCTGCAGCAGAGGCAATGAGAAATCCAACGCGTTCATACGCGAATGAGTGAGGTCGTTTCAAGTCCTGCCGTACATGCTCTAACAACCCACGCATAATTTTTAGCGAAACCTTCATTGGAGTGGCCGCAGATGGTTAGCAATAATTTCAATCCATGGAAGATCCTCAGACACCTCACCCCAAGAACAAGCATGCCAAGTGCTCCCAAGGATATTAAAACTATTCCAGTTATTCCCTTTGTTTGAAAAGCGTTCCGAGAAATATAGGCGCGTTGGGTATCCGTTACCGTTTGCCCACGGCTGAAGCAATGCAGCTACCAACTTGGTTTTTCCATCAGAAGAAACTTTGAGATTGGGTAGGAGGACGAACTTCCGTTCGCCCTCCCCCAATAATTCGGCATCCTTCCAGTGCTTTTGGAGTGCCTTAAGCTCAGTATCGGAATTTCTCATGACGATCTTCCCCGTGGGGGATGAGAGGCAAATTCCATGCCTTCAACTATCAATACTTTCTCATCCGGCACTAGTTCATGGAGCCCAGAATCATTCACAAGATCGAGTAGATATCCATTCGCTACCCCGAATTTCGCGAACAACTCTTGAGTCGTATAGATGCGAGGTTCCAAGAAGTATTCGCGATCATGATTGTAAATCACCCTGATGAGTTTCGGTTTCTTTCGAATCCGCAATTTTTCAACTCCCTCTTGCCTAAGATCGACATATTCTTCGTTTTCAATAATTCGCTCGCCCTCAGGACGATCGAAAACAAGAACATCATCAATGTCGGCCCGTGCGAGAAGTTTGATATGTTTGCCCAAGATTGTTCCACACGGCCACTCCATGCTTAATTCTCCGACAACAAACCGATAGATTTCGCTGCCTTTGATGACAAAGAACCAACACGGTTTCCCTTCTTTTAGATGGACCAACTCAGTTGGTCGCAGCGTTTGTAACTCACCATTCTTAAGGTGGCGCATGACCACATAATCAGTAACAGGATGAGCTCCCACTGATTCGGCAATCTGAGCGCCAGTAATTTTTGGATCGTCAACTTCAACCTTCTTAAAGTCGAAATGTTCGTTTGAGACGAAAAAGTGGGGATTCCCACCTTCTCCGCCATTATCGGGAGCATCGCTCCCTCCTTTACACGTTTGTTCCATAAGCCTGCAGTTTGTTTTTATGCACGCCTCTGAACTTGACGAGTCGTCGGAATTTTCCGACTATCTAAGGCGCAATACCCATTGCTCCTGAGACTCGTCCCCTTTCGAGGCGTGCGTTTCTTAGGGCAAGAAGCCGTCCATGTTTGCCGCATGAACGGCTTCTTTTTTGTTCTTGAGTTGATTTATAGGGGTTGACAAGGCATCCAGTCAAGTTCATTTTGTCAACGCTATGGGCGAAATAAACGCAATATTCTCCCGACGTCTCAAGCAAGCGCGCACCATGGCAAGACTGTCACTGCGTGAATTGTCAGAAGCGATCGGGAATAAGGTCTCCTACAACGCTCTTTCAAAATATGAGAAGGGCGAGATGATGCCTGGAGGAGAAGTGCTGGCAGCTATAGCCGCTGCTTTAAAGCAGCCAGCAGACTTCTTCTTTAGGGCTTTTTGTGTCGAGTTGGTAAACATCAACTTCCGTAAGCGCATGAAACTGGCGGCTTCCGAGGAAGAATCCATCGTTGAAAAGGCACGGGACTTCTTCGAGAGATATACGGAAATTGAGCAATTGCTCGGCTGCGCGATAAAATATAAACCGCCGTTCGATACTAAAAGAGTGGTTAGCGATTTGGCCTCTGCCGAAGAAATGGCAAACGAGCTTCGGCAAAAGCATTGGAAGTTGGGAACGGACCCTCTGCCAAATATTCACGAGCTACTTGAATTACATGGCATCAAGGTTCATGAAGCACAAACTAACGATGAAGCTTTTGATGGATTCTCAGGCATGGCCAATGACCAACCGGTGGTAGTTATAGCAAGTTGGCTGGATAAAAATCTTCCTCGCAAGCGGATGACGGAAGTCCATGAGCTTGCACATGTCATATTGAAAATCCCCGATTCAATTCAAGGGAGGGATCTGGAGCGGCTCATCAATCGATTTGCCGGCGCCCTACTGCTTCCAAAAGAGTCATTTGTTGATATGTTTGGCAAGAATCGTCAGATGATTGCATTGGGCGAACTCATTCAGATTAAGGCGTATTTTGGCGTTTCAATCATGGCGATCATGAAACGAGCAGAGCAACTTCAACTCATCTCGCCAGCGGTCTACAAACGCTTCTGCATTTTTGCAAACAACCAAAAATGGCGTGAAGTTGGCGAACCAGGGGATGAGAAATATCGGGGAGATGAAAGCCACGGCCGGTTCCGTCAGATTGTTTTTCGTGCAGTTGCGGAAGGCTCAATCAGCTCTTCACGAGGTGCAGCTTATCTCAAAATTGGCCTCGACGAGTTCCGAGGCGAATTCCAGCAAATATTTTCATGATATCAACTTATGAAGGTCGTAGTAGAAGATGCCAATGTTTTGCTCGACCTCGTCAACGGAGGATTACTTGGCCTTTGGCTGGGTGTTGAATTCAAAAACAGCACAACACACCTTGTATGGGAAGAGGTTGCTCTGACCCATCAACGTCAAGAGGTGCAGCCCTTTATAGACTCGGGATTATTAACCCTTGATGAGATTCAACCTCAGTCCTGGGAGGAAATCTTCCATTTCTCTAATAGTTGTGGAGTTAGCATCTCCGATGCTTCTGTATGGTTCATCGCCAAATCAGAAAGAGCAATCCTCCTGACTGGTGATTCCAAATTGCGAAAATCTGCAAAAGCAGTTGGCGTCGAAGTTCGAGGAGTACTTTGGGTGCTTGATGAACTGGTTGTACGAGGGAAAATCTTGCCGTCTTCTGCCACCCTTGCTCTTAATAAAATGATCGCTGATGGTTCATTTCTTCCCTCTGAAGAATGTCGATTGCGCCGCTCTAAATGGGCATCACCATAACTTGAATAAACAAACCCGAAGTTAAGGGTACAGTGTTACCCATGGAATAGGGAACGGGTCCTGTGTTTCAGTCGAAAGAAGTCTAGTTTCCGTTCGCGGCCTGCCACGATCTGTTGAAAGCCTCTAAGACGACTATGACGATGTGAAGCACTCCGGCAATGCAGAGGAGCGTGAGACCATATATGGTCTCACTGAGTCCGAGGAGGGTTTGGAAGACCGCTTTGGCAAACCAAAGGGCTAGAACGATTGTAAGTATAGTGATCATGTTGTTTTGGTGGTTGGTTTCTCATGTAACTTTTTGGTTGGTTGTTTAACTCAAAGAGGGGCACCTCTTTGTCTCTCTTCTCCGATCCTTCCGGGATTGATCCCTTCCGCATCAGCTTCAGAAACGACAATGAATTCTTAAGAACCCTGTCGGAGGGCTCGAAAGAGCCAAACGCGCGGGCTTGCTTGCAGTAGTTGAAACAACCACAACTATTTTTCAAAAACACAACTCCTTGCCCAACCGCTCCCTCGATTGGCGGCAGTATCGCTGCCAGGTCCTCTTCGGGAGATGAGTAAGAATTGTGCCTGCGATCTCTTTGCCCAAAACCCCATCCAGAGGAATCACCCCTCCGGAAAGCTTGAAGATGGTTCTTTCTTCGGCCGCAACTTTCTTTAGTGCCTCCTTTAGGTCGATCTGCAGTGCAATGCCTGCAATTTTCCCATCAATGAAGTCATCATATCTGAGATCTAGTTGCTCATGATTCCAACAATGGCGCTCTTTCAAAAAGTAATCTTTGGCCTGCTGCTTCACCCCATTCCAGATTACCTGAGAGAGATAGCCTCTGAGCTGATTTATGGGGGGGTGCGGTTTTCGAAACAAGCCGCAGTCTTTTTGCTCTTGTTTGAGAAGCGTGATCACACATGCACTGACAATATCTTCTGAGTCATGCATCTGGTCGCCACCCCATTTATTGCGGGCTAGCGTGCTCATGGCTGCAGCAAGACTCATGCGCTGGAATCCATCGTAGAAGAGGGCTCTTTTCCTTTCTCTAAGAACTGAGGCGTCGATCTTTCGATAGGATAGAAAAGTCTGGGTTAATTCACCTACTGCCTGCTCCCATGGTTTGATTTTACGTTCTCGGTCACTGTCTCTCTTTTGTGCGCATTTTTTCATACGCACGGCCAATTACTTAGCCGCAGGATCGCTCCGCTGAAAGGCGGAGCTGTCCTATGCGACTTCTCGGCCACGACGGCCCAGCCACAAAAAAAATTTTAAAGATTTTTTGGCGCGCTCGGGAGTCCAATACCTACTTAATGGATATGAATAACAATTCCGACACCCCTTATGACGGCGATGAGTTCTGCGCCCCCTTCAACACTCTCTGCACATTTCTTGATGAGCATAAAATCAAATACTCTAGGCACCCAAAAAAGAAACTCATCAGCGTTGTTATGGTAGGAGAGTTCGCCGTCAAACGATGCACCATCAGGCTCAGCCACAATGATTCTTTGCTCCAGATTTACGTCAACTACCCCATTTATGCTAAACCAGAGCGGATTCGTCCATCCGTTGCGGAGTTTGTTACACGTGCCAATTACGGGCTAGCGCTGGGTCATTTTGAGATGGATATGAGCGACGGTGAAATCCGTTTTCATGTATCACAGCTGCTCCACGAAGGCAGCCTTGCAGATGAGGTTATCGGAAACCTATTTTTCTCCAGTCTCACGGCAACCGAGCGGTATTACCCCGCTTTGATGCAGCTTCTCTTCGGAGGCCTTACCGCAGCCGATGCTGTCTATATGGCAGAACTCGATCTGGAAGCCCAGAAGCCTGAAAATGAACTCTCTGTGAGCAAGCCGATTGATCCGATGCAAGGGAACAGATCAAATACTGGATCACCCAAGAAAAGAGGGAAGCACCCTTCCACTAATGAGGAACCTCCAAGTCAGCATCCCAGCACTCCTTCAACACCCGAGTTGATTCCCGATCCTAAGGATATTGATGGGCAAAGCACGGACTAAACCGGTCAAGGACTGTGAGTGGAATTATCTCTGTCTTTTCAACTCCTCGGGCGGCTGAGGAGAGGCTTTATCTTTGCCTGATCTTACTTTTTCGTGTCGCTATCTTCCTTCAATGCATAGTGGCATAGAAAAAGGATCACAAAAGTGAAGATGTACCAACCGCAGGCTGGCAAAACATAGATGACGATTATGAAAAAAATTGCCAGCCCCATAAGCGTCTGACGTTGGAGATGCTCATTGGAGAAGCAGAAGTTGGAGTTTCATGAGTTGCTATTCCTCGATCTCCCAGGTGATTGTGACGCTGTCCTCGGCAGAGACATCTTCCGGATCAAAATCGATTTCGGAAGGCGCTGAATCACTGCACACGAGATCGTTCTCTCGGGAGGAGACATGTATCTCTGTGTAGCCGTATTCGATATTCAGTATCTTTCCGAGGTTCACCTCCGCAGCCCCAGCGATTATCCGCGCACGGGTTTTGGCATTCGCGACCGCATCTGCAAGAACCTTCTGCCTTACGGCTTCCGTGTCTGAAACGGTGAATGCCAGCTTGATCTCTGCTTTTGCCTTACTACTGGCAAGGAAGGAGAGGAACTTGCCAACCAATGTCTTATCGAGAGGTAGAAGAATGCGCAGGTTGTGCGTCGCCCTGAATCCGATGTGATTCCTTCGCCCTTCTAGATATTCCTCGTCATCGACTACTCCGAAATCCGCCGTCTTGATCAGATTCCGGTCGATGCCTACCTCATCCGCCACCAGCCGGACTGCCTCGGCCCTCTGGTTTGCTCCCTCGATTGCCTCTGAAAAATGCCTTCGCTTCTCTTCTATGGAGAGATAAATGCTCACTGTATCCGGTGCTTGCTTAACCGATCCCCGTCCCTGAACTCGTATGGTTTTCATAGGAAAAACATACCAGCATGGTTGGACACAGAGCGTCCTACATTACCCAGTCAGGAAGATTCCTAGGCAGGGTGAAAGCCTCATTGGGATGAGCGATGAGATAATCAATGAATGCATCCGGCACCGAATATCCGTGCCATGCATAGAACTTCTTGAGGTAGGTTTTAGTGTGCTCCACCTGTTGCTGTTTCAGCTGAGCCAGCATGGTTTCAGCCTGCTGATCCCCAAGACCCCTGACCTCGTTCAGATCAATGTCTGGGGAGATTGCCCGAAACATCTCCAATTGATCAGGAAGAATCGAGCCTTCGTCGGATTTTCGCTCCCGTGGACAGACTCTCACTACTGTCATGCTGTGTGCCTTCACCCACCCCTGATGCGGCATGGGAAGGGGAATTCTGGAGAGCCGCACGGCACTGGAATAACAGAGGAGCCAAACGATCAGGCCACCGATGAGCGTGGGAAGCAGCAGTGAGAATGCAACCATCCAGCAGAGACCTTCTATGCTCCGTCCTCTGATCATGTGGTAGAAGCCGGGTAGTAACAGATTGATGGCTGGCGATGGAGGCTTGTCGAAGGAGAAACTCACGTGGACACCATAACTCTCTCGCGAGACTCCAAGCGTCCTAGGCCAAATCTTTATACCCCAAGAGAGGCGGAAAAGAGACTCAACTCGTGCGCGGGTTAGCCTTCCTTTTAGATCTCAGCGTAAATCTAGCGGCCTAGTACACTCCTTGTCTGCCTGTTGTGAGAGAGTAGGGCATGACTAAAGCTGGCCCGGAGACAGCATCCCATAGGAGCGCATTGCCTTGTCACCATATTCTGGAAGAGACTACGGAGAGATAACGCCCATGAGATATCCCCTAGGCTCATTCCCCCGATACGGTTACCAAGCTCGCAACTCAGCCATCAGGAGAGAGGTGGCAATTGAGAATTCGGCAGCAACCCGTAGGGTCAACGCATGGGAGAACTTTCAGATCGAGAAAGCGCTTTTCAGTTACATAGAGACTTTACTGGCACACGCTTTACCAAAAACAGAGAAAGGAGCGGGTATTCTAAGGGAGATTAATGAACGTGCATCGAGGATCAGGAGAAAACACGCAGTTCAAGAGCGGGTTTACTTCAAATATCTCGGGGAAACACTCAGGCTCTTCTGTGTTCCTGGCGGTATGAAGGCGGATCTGAAAAACACGGATGATAAAACCCTCAAGTATATAGCCAGAGAATTAGGGCGCATGATTCTGGTTAATCCTGATCCCTACCTTAGACCTACCCCGATGAAGGAACAAACTCAGTTCCCTGAAAACTAGAGTCATCTTTCTAAGCCACAATACCATCCAGCGATGTCCAATGTGATCCAGTGTCCCAATTGCGGTCATCAGTTTCAGCTGACGGAGGATATGTCCAAACCAGTAAACACCCAAGGAGGCATTAAAGGCTCGGAGAAAGTCATGGATGAACCTGAAAAAAAGCCACAGCAGCAACCTCCACTTGATTTAGCGGCCATAAAACTAGCTCTAGAAAAATGGGCTGCGGAAAAAGGTTATGAATGTCTCGTCAAGATTCTTTCTAGAACTCCGAAATCTTATTCGATCCCCTGGCAGAGCTTCAAGATTGATCCAAAGAGAGAGGGGGTGTTGTTTCTTCTTCGTCCATTCCTCAGAGAAAAATTCAGCAAGAAGCGACCTTATTTTTCCAGCAACGGGGAGAGAATACTCCGAGAAAAACGCCCTGTAAAAAGGGATTACAATCATGGAGTCTGGGCATCCCTGAGCGGGATCGTTCATATGTACAAATGTGTTGGTCGTGGCACAGTAGGAAAGTTTCACAAATACCTATCCGAAAGTGAACTAATACAGATATTGGACAATGAGTTTCCAGATCTTAACAGGGACGATGTTTTCTATGCTGCCATTGAAGACTGGCTAGGAAGAAACAAAAAAGTAACCTCTTATATAAGATACGATGACTGGGAGAATGCTGGTGGCCCCAAAATCTTTTCAAAACCAGATGAAATGGTTGTTCCATTTGATGAATGGGCGATCGTGAACTTCCACACCAAGAGCATGTACCAAGAGCAAAGCCTATTTTTGGGAGTCACTAGTGACGGACGGTTGGCTTGCTTTGAGCCAGGTTACTTCGCTTTAAGTCCTGTGGGGCCGATAATTGAAAATCTTACATCCGCAAGCGAAGTGTATCGCGCACTAACAAAACTCGATCAGAGCATTTCATTCACAGATTGGAGCTGACTTGAAAAAAATAACTGCCACGCAATTCAAAAAATTCGTAAAGGTCGATCCTGCATGGGCATCTCACCTCACAGAAGACGTTGAGATTGCGGAATGCTGTGATCTTTCCGGCAGCAAAATAACCCACCTTTCCAAACACCTTTATTTTACTGGATCTGCAAAAGATAGTCCTTGGTGTGCCGAATTTAGCTATTGTGAAAGCCTCAAAGTTGCCACAGGCAATTTTTCTGGCTCAGTTTGTTTTGATGGCTCCGGGATAGTAAAAATCAAGGATCTGAACATCGAGCCCTCCAATGGCTACGAGGCGAGTTTTGAATATTGCAAAAAACTAAGAGTAGCCACTGGATCGTTTCCCGGTTTTGTAAATTTTTATCGCTCGGGAGTCCGAGCGATTAATCGCCTGAGTGTTTCGGAGTCTAACAATATGGGACTGGCAGCTTCGTTTTTAGGCTGCACAGAACTGGAAACCGCTACAGGTACTTATGCTGGATCTGTGGATTTCAGCAGTTCCGGCATTAAGGAAATAAAGAAATTGAGTATCACGGGCACCGAAAAGGCCCATTATTCAGCAAAATTCTGTCACTGTAAGAATCTTGAAGTTGCTACTGGCAATTACCCCAGCCCTGTCAGTTTCAGGAACTCCGGTATTAATAGGATCGCAGATCTGCACATAGCCAATGCAGCTCAAAACAATGAGGCTGCCTGCTTTGAAAATTGCAAAAACCTCAAAATAGCCACGGGCACGTTCCCTGGCTTTGTCGATTTCAGTGAGTCCGGAGTAGAGGCCATCAAGGATCTCCACATCACAGACGGGCTGAAAAACGGAAAGAGAGCTAATTTCCAAGGGTGCAAGAACCTCAAGGTGGACTCGGCACGCTACCCAAACTATGTGTTCCGTGGTAAATCTGAACGACGCAAGAGGGAGGAAACAGCCCGAGGACTCTTAGAAAAACTTCAAGCACCTCGAAAAAAATATTTAGGCTGGCTGCGGAAGTTAGGGATTACGCGAGTTTATTATCGTTATGACGAGGCCTATGGAAGTGACCCCTGCTCGTTATTTAAAGGCGAAACCGAGATTAATCTTGAGTCAAAAATTAATGACTCAAAGCTCTGCGAGCTCAATTCTGAACTGGAGATGTTCTTTCTCAAATACACAACGATTCTTTATGATGGATGGACCCACCTTAGTGGAACATGTGGGGAGGTCACTTGGAATTTGGAGAATGATAAAATGACTATCTGGCATTGTTGGGTTGGACAAAATGAGGACGACTACAATGAGGACAGAAGTGAGATGGTAGTGTGACCTGATGCCTATGAGATGCTTTTAAACGCCAGCAAAATGCTTTCCTCCATGATGTTTTTCACATTTCGACACGACCTTCTGCAAAAGCACATTCAGTTTCGTTTCTCAGTTGCACAACCAACCAACAATACCCGCTCATGAACCACGATATCCTTCTGATTGCAATCGGCCTATTGATAGGCGCCATTCCAAGTCTATTGATTCTCCTCATTAAAGCTCGGGAGGGGGCCGACAAAGCGGCTCTTGTCGAACGTCTCTCAGCTCGTGATGCACAGATCCAAGAACTCGAAGAGGACAGAAAAGCTGCTCTGGAAAACGCCTCCGAGTTGAATCAGAAGCTTAGCGGGGAATTGGAGAGGCGGGCAGCAGCCGAGTCACTCAATAGCCGCATTCCTGAACTGGAGGCAGAACTTGCATCTAAGACTCAAAACGTTGACCAACTGAATAAATACATCGGTGAATTAAGAGAATATCAGGCGCAAAGAGACTCTGAGATTGAGGGGACGCGGAAATCAGCAGACGAAAAGCTAGCCCTCCTCGACGATGCGAAACAGAAGCTTTCAGATGCCTTCAAGGCACTCTCTGCGGAGGCCCTTAGGAACAACAACACATCGTTTTTGGAACTTGCCCATAGCAATCTTGAAAAATTCCAGCAATCAGCCCAGGGGGATCTAGAGAAGAGACATCAGGCAATTCAGACGCTCGTTGAGCCCCTCAAAGCCTCCCTAGAGAGTGTTGACAAGAAAATCGGCGATCTAGAGTTGGAGCGCGTTTCGGCTTACGGATCACTCAAAGAGCAGGTTGGGCAACTCCTGACATCGCAGACACAGCTTCAAACTGAAACATCAAATCTGGTCAAAGCTCTCCGAGCGCCGCAAGTGAGGGGTCGTTGGGGCGAAATCCAACTCAAGAGGGTGGTTGAGATGGCCGGCATGATCGAACACTGTGATTTTGAACAACAGGAATCAGTCAATGCCGAGGAAGGCCGACTACGTCCGGATCTCGTGGTCAAGCTTCCCGGTGGTAAGAATGTCATCGTCGATGCCAAATGCCCCCTCCAAGCCTATCTGGATGCTCTGGCAGCCACGGATGAGCCCACCCGTGTCGAATGTCTCAGAAGACATGCCAAACAGGTTGCTGATCACATCACCAAGCTCGGGGCAAAGAACTACTGGGATCAGTTCAGACCAACTCCTGAATTTGTCGTGCTATTTCTGCCGGGCGAGACCTTTTTCAGTGCGGCACTTGAACAAGACCCCTCGCTGATCGAGGCTGGTAATGAACAGAAAGTTATTCTCGCAACTCCCACCACGCTCATCGCTTTGCTCCGGGCTGTCTCTTATGGATGGCGCCAAGAGCAAATCGCCCAGAACGCCCAGGAGATCAGCAATCTTGGACGCATGCTATACGAGCGGGTTCGCGTTCTATCGGATCACTTTTCCAAAGTCGGCGGGTCCCTCGACAGTGCCGTGGAGTCATACAACAAGGCTATTGCCTCCCTTGAGGGTAGGGTTCTGGTCTCCGCACGAAGGTTCAAAGAACTCGGTGCAGGAGCTGACAGGGAAATCGAATCACTTACTCCAGTTGAGAAGACCGCACGGGCCTTACAGGCTCCGGAGCTTATTGATCAAGAGGCTACTGCGGTGGCCCTCCCGGAACATTGAACCTTCCTCATGGAAAAAATTACAGCCAAGCAATTCAAAAAATTCGTAAAGGGCGATCCTGCATGGGCATCTCACCTCACAGAAGACGTTGAGATAATCGGCATCTGTAAACTGTTTGAAAGCAAGATCACCCACCTTTCCAAACACCTTCATTTTACTGGAGATAGGGAAAATGATCCTTGGTGTGCTGAATTCCGTAGTTGTAAGGAGCTGAAAGTTGCCACAGGTAACTTTACTGGCTCTGTTTATTTTGGTTTTTCAGGAATTGAAGAAATCAAGGATCTGAACATTAAAGATAGCGATGGATATGCGGCCTCTTTTGAAGATTGCAGTGAGCTAAAAATCGCCACGGGTACGTTCCCTGGCTTTGTTGACTTTAGGCATACAGGAGTAATAGCAATTAAGCACTTGATCGTTTTGGAATCTGACAGCTATGAATCCCGTGCCGCTTCATTTGTGGGATGTCATCAATTGAAAATTGCCACAGGCAATTACCCTGGATCTGTGGATTTCAGCAGTTCCGGCATTAAGGAAATAAAGAAATTGAGTATCACGGGCACCGAAAAGGCCCATTATTCAGCAAAATTCTGTCACTGTAAGAATCTTGAAGTTGCTACTGGCAATTACCCCAGCCCTGTCAGTTTCAGGAACTCCGGTATTAATAGGATCGCAGATCTGCACATAGCCAATGCAGCTCAAAACAATGAGGCTGCCTGCTTTGAAAATTGCAAAAACCTCAAAATAGCCACGGGCACGTTCCCTGGCTTTGTCGATTTCAGTGAGTCCGGAGTAGAGGCCATCAAGGATCTCCACATCACAGACGGGCTGAAAAACGGAAAGAGAGCTAATTTCCAAGGGTGCAAGAACCTCAAGGTGGACTCGGCACGCTACCCAAACTATGTGTTCCGTGGTAAATCTGAACGACGCAAGAGGGAGGAAACAGCCCGAGGACTCTTAGAAAAACTTGTGGCTCCGCGTAAAGAATTGCTGCTCAAACTCAGGGAATTGGGATTTACACGTGTGCTGATGGAGCATAGCGAGAGCACAGGCGAGGATCGGAGTTTCTTTAAAGGAGAAACAGAAATTGATTATAGTGATCTCTTAAAAATTAAAGTGCCTTTTGATTTTTGGGATGCACCGGAGTCCCTCACCGATGAATTTCTCAGAGCAATATATCCTGGATTGTTTGGATGGGAGGGATCTTGCGGTTCCGCCGAATGGGATTTGGAAAAAGACAAAATGACTTTGATGCATTTTTGGGGAAGCGAGAACGAAGATTGGTATGAGAACGAAAGTGTGACGGTGCTGTGATTTTCCCTGAGCCACAACTTCAATGGCAATCTGTAAAGCCGCCACATTTCACGCAAACACCAACCATTGAAGGGAGACCACAGCCATGTTCTGGAAAAAGAATTCTGATCCAGCTCCACTAGGAGTGAGATTGGATCAAATCCAAGCAATCCTCTCAGCGACTTCAATCAAAGCATCACTGAAAGGCAACACCCTGCTAGCTCGCCACGAGCATTATACGGTTCGGATAGAGGTTGTGCCTGCAAAGTCCAAAGATTCGCAAAACGGCCCAATTCGCGCCGTCGTGCGAGTCACCGCTGAACTTCCATCACCTAGCCAAAGGTTTTTCAGCGAGAACCGGGATAGCATCATGGCTACGTTCAACTCTTTTGCTTCACTCACCGCTCTCTATTGCGATGGAGGAAAGATTATTTCGGGATCCCGCCTGACTATTTATG
>Ga0364922_10309_pt1 | contig 27177 bp, 33 predicted proteins | sample ExccelJu500001D4_2_FD_206955 | JGI IMG/M metagenome (GOLD analysis project Ga0364922, IMG submission 206955) | Enriched cells from Trout Bog Lake Hypolimnion, Wisconsin, USA - BchlTB.June20.5000.01.D4 | ecosystem: Environmental > Aquatic > Freshwater > Lake > Hypolimnion/Profundal zone | place...
TCATACTAGTTCCTAATATCTCTTTGGTGTCTGAATTAATGTGACTTAAAAGTAACGCGTGTTGGAACTGGCTTGAATGTACCAAGCTTGCTCCAAAACGGCATTCCTAAGAAGAAGCCCAGATAGTAAATAGTACAAACCTGAGAAAGCTTCTCAAACATAGGTGATGGTGGTTGAATGCCAAGATAGCCCAAAATCACAAAACAGACCACAAAGATGCCATAGATATATTTATGGAATTGTGGACGGTAACGAATAGATTTCACTGGTGAGTGATCAAGCCATGGCAAGAAGAACATGATTACCACTGAACCACCCATAATCACCACGCCCCAGAACTTGGCATCAAAGAAATGGAAACCGGCAGCCAATACCAGTGCGATTGCAAGACAGAGACCTTTTGTTTTCCACTGCTTAGCACTCTTAGCAAACATCGCCAAGATTAAGGCCAAGAAAATCCACAAAGGCAATAAAAAGCTGGTCGTTGTTGCACGCAACATCGAATAGAAAGGCGTGAAATACCAAACTGGGGCAATATGCGGAGGGGTTTGGAAAGGGTTAGCTGGAATAAAGTTATTGGCCTCTAAAAAGTAACCGCCCATCTCTGGAGCAAAGAATACGATAAGAGCAAAAATCATCAAGAAGCCGCCCAAATACATCACATCATGCACACTGTAGAAGGGATGGAAAGGAATGCCGTCCACTGGATGGCCTTGTGAATCCAATGTATCTTTGATTTCAACGCCATCTGGGTTATTCGAGCCAACTTCATGCAAAGCAAGAATGTGTGCTGCAACCAAACCAATTAATACCAATGGAATAGCAATGACGTGGAATGCAAAGAAGCGATTTAGCGTTGCGTCGCCTACAACATAGTCGCCACGTAACCACAAAGAGAGGTCTGGTCCAATAAATGGAATTGCGGAAAACAAGTTCACAATCACTTGAGCGCCCCAATAGGACATTTGGCCCCATGGCAGCAAGTAGCCAAAGAATGCCTCACCCATCAAGCATAAAAAGATTGCGCAACCAAAAATCCAGATTAATTCACGTGGTTTGCGATATGACCCGTAGATCAAGCCGCGGAACATATGCATATAAACCACCACAAAGAACATAGAAGCGCCAGTGGAATGCATGTAGCGAATCAACCAGCCCCATGGAACTTCTCGCATGATGTATTCAACAGACTCAAATGCTTTTGCTGCATCAGGCTTGTAGTTCATCACCAAGAAAATACCAGTGAGAATCTGAATGACTAAAACAACAATTGCTAAGGCGCCAAAAATATAGAAGAAATTCAAATTCTTTGGAGCGTAATACTCACTCATATGCCTTTTGAAGGCCTCAGTTACTGGCAGGCGTGAGTCAATCCAAGCCATTAATTTCTGAGCGGCTGGAGCGTTTGCCGGGACTTCTTTTTCGTGAAATGCCATTTATCTCTCCTTAGGCCTTCTTGTCATCGCCAATCAGAATCTTGGTGTCGCTCAAGTACATGTGCGGAGGGACTTCAAGGTTATCTGGGGCTGGTTTGTTTTTAAATACGCGGCCTGCCATATCAAATGTGGAGCCATGGCATGGGCAAAGGAAGCCGCCCGGCCAAGTGTTTGGTAAAGATGGTTGTGGGCCCGCCTCAAATTTAGCATTTGGGGAGCAACCTAAGTGAGTACAGATGCCAACAACAACAAGATATTCAGGCTTGATAGAACGCCATTGGTTCTGGGCATAGGGTGGGGTAAATTGAGCTGGATCACGCAATGAGTCTGGATCAGCCAATTCGCCATCAATCTTAGAAAGCTCAGCAACCTGCTCAGGAGTACGACGCACTACCCAAACCGGCTTTCCACGCCACTCTACAACCCGCATCTCATCAGGCTTCATACCGGTAATATCAATCTCAACAGCAGCACCAGCGGCCTTAGCACGCTCAGAAGGCTCAAAACTGTCAACAAATGGGTAGAGAGCAGCGGCTGCGCCTACGCCTCCAACAGCAGAAGTGGCGATCAACCAATTACGGCGATCCTTGTCCATACAGGGCTTGTCACTCATTTACAAAATTCCTAAAAAGAGCATTTATGGGTGGAAATTGCTTAAAGGTAGGATTTTAAAGTAAAAAGATGGGTATGCAAGAAAGTTATAGGGTAATTTTGAGTTAATCTTGATTAAATCTAAAAGGAAAGCATTTATGGGTGTTTTAAAAGAATTTCGGGACTTTGCGGTGAAAGGCAATGTCATTGACTTAGCAGTCGGTGTCATTATTGGTGGCGCATTTGGGAAAATTGTTGATTCCCTCGTAAATGACATCGTTATGCCATTAATTTCGACTCTTTTAGGTGGTCATATTGACTTTACCAACCTCTTCATTGTCCTAGGAACAGCCCCCGAGAACGTTCCGCATACCTATGAAGCCCTGAAGAAAGCGGGCGTCCCTCTCTTTGCCTACGGCAACTTCATCACCATTTCAATTAACTTTATTTTGCTGGCATTTGTTATTTTTCAAATGGTGAAAGTGGTCAATAAGGTACGCATCATGGATGCACCCCCACCTCCACCAGCGCCCCCAACTCCTGAAGATATTGTTTTGCTTCGTGAGATTCGGGATAGCCTTAAAAAGTGACTTTTAGCCAGCCAGTATTTTCGAGAGGAAGTCTTTTGCCCTTGGGGAGCGCTCTTCTGGGCGCCCAAAGAACTCCTCTTTGCTGCAATCCTCAATAATGCGCCCCTGATCCATAAAAATCACGCGATCGCTCACTTTGCGGGCAAAGCCCATCTCATGAGTAACGCAACACATCGTCATACCTTCATTAGCAAGCTTGACCATGACATCCAGTACTTCACCCACCATCTCTGGATCCAAGGCAGAAGTAGGCTCATCAAACAACATCACAATCGGATCCATGCTCAGTGCGCGAGCAATTGCAACGCGTTGCTGTTGACCGCCCGAAAGTTGTCCAGGAAATTTATCTTTTTGCGCAAGCAGGCCCACACGCTCAAGATATTTGAGCCCATGTACTTTGGCCTCTTCAGCCGAACGACCTAAGACTTTGATTTGTGCCAGAGTTAAGTTCTCAGTAATACTTAAGTGGGGAAATAATTCAAAATGCTGAAATACCATGCCAACGCGAGCCCGCAATTGAGGTAGGTTTGTTTTGGGGTCATGTAACCTGACACCATCAACATTGATTTCCCCCGCCTGAAATGGCTCTAGAGCATTGATTGTTTTTATTAAAGTCGACTTACCAGACCCAGATGGGCCACAGATAACGACCACCTCTCCTTTATTAATCGAAGTACTGCAATCTGTTAGGACCTGAAAAGAGCCATACCATTTAGAGACGTTTTTAAGTTCAATCATGAGTGTCGATCTAGTAGTTGAGGCAGAAAATAATTAACGAATGATGGCCACTTTAGCCTGAACCATGCGGACTGCTTTTGAGAGCGAAAAACAAATAACAAAATATGTCAGGGCAGCCAAGATATAAGTTTCAATAGGGCGTCCAAAGTTTTTGCCGGCAATCTCAAATCCCTTTAATAAATCATAGGCACCAATTGCATAGACTAAAGATGTATCTTGGAAGAGAACGATTGTTTGCGTCATAAAAATCGGGAGCATATTGCGAAAAGCTTGGGGCAGAATAACGAGGCGCATATTCTGGCCATAGGTCATTCCAAGGGCTTCACCTGCGTAGATTTGGCCTCGCGGAATTGACTGAATTCCTGCCCTAACAATCTCTGAAAAAAATGCTGCCTCAAAAGCAATAAAAGTAATAATGGCTGACAAATCGGCGCCTATGGGCCTACCAATTAACATTGGCATTAAAAGAAAGAACCACAAAATCACCATTACCAATGGGATTGCCCGCATGGTATTGACATAAAAAGTCGCGGGGTAAACTAAAAGTGGTTTTTCGGATAAGCGCATTAAAGCTAAAAAAGTTCCAAAAAGAATTCCACCGACTGTAGCCAGTACGGTTAATTGAAGACTAAATATCAATCCCTTGAGAATGTAGTTAGTAAATAATTCCCAGTTATAAAAACTTAAATCTAAGCTCAACATTGATTGATCCTTAATGAGCCAAACTTGCATCATTAGATGCGATAAACCCAGGAATACGTGACCTTTTCTCAATCAATGCCATCACGCGATTGACTGCAAATGCAGATAATGCATACAGGAGTGTCACAGCCAAATAAATTTCTACGCCCCTTGAGGTCTCCTCTTGAGATTGCATCGCAAATAAAGTCAGCTCAGGAACTGAAACTGCAAAGGCGACAGAAGAGTTCTTAATTAAATTCATGCTCTCTGATGTGAGAGGCGGGATAATAATACGCAAAGCCATAGGCAAAATAACGTAACGGTAACTTTGAGTTGTTGTTAGGCCCAATGCTGTAGCAGCAGCACGCTGACCGCTAGGAAGAGATTGAATCCCCGCCCTAACCTGCTCTGCAATGCGGGCGGAAGTAAAGAAGCCCAGCGCAAGGCTAACCAACCAATAAGCAGGTAATGCTTTTAAGGGGGGGATAAAGGCAGGTATGACGTGATACCAAAGAAACACTTGAACCAGAATCGGAATATTTCTAAATAACTCCACCCATGCAGTGGCAGCATGGACCAATGCCCTACTTAATTTACCGTTATTAGGTAGGGTGCGTAATGCCCCCATCAATCCACCTAACACCAAAGCTATGGCTAAGCTCAGACCAGACACAGCTAAAGTCCAGCCCCATGCCTTCATCAACCAATCTAGATAGCTAGGATCTGCGTTCTGGCCAAGTCCAATTAATGATGTAAAGCAGTGATCAACGACTTCTCCATCTAATGTATTTCTACAAAAAACACCGAAGTCTAAAGCCATATCAAATTACCTTAAATAAAAATGAATCACGTTCATTTTGCATACGCACTATCACGTGAATTACTTCTTGATGTAATCTTCGGCTGGCTTGTTATTCAAATTGGCCCATGCATTTTTTGTGGCGGGCGACAATTCAAGGCCCACCATAATGTTCTTGGGAGGGATCGGCGATAGAAACCACTTATTCCACAACTTTGGCATCGCCCCACTGGCAACGATCTTCGCAATAGCCGCATCCACGGCAGCTAAAAACTCTGGATCATCTTTGCGAGTCATGATCGCAATTGGCTCAGTGCTGAGTACCTCACCAACGATTTTGTAGTCTTTTGGATTTTTAGAATTAGCAATATTCCCCGCCAAAATGGAACCATCCATCACAAATGCATCAGCGCGCCCGGACTCAAGTAACAAGAAGCTATCAGCATGATCTTTGCCATATACCTCTTCAAAATTCACGCCATTAGCCTTCTCATGTTGGCGAAGCAACTTCACTGAAGTAGTGCCTGTGGTCGTAGCCACTTTCTTACCAGATAACTGAGTAATCGAAGTTATGCCGGAGTTTGCTTTTACAGCAATGCGCACTTCCTCAACATATAAGGTGTAGGCAAAATTAACGTCTTTCGCACGTGCAGCATTGTTGGTAGTAGTGCCGCACTCGATATCCACCGTGCCGTTTTGCACCAAAGGCACGCGATTTTGTGAGGTGACTGGCTGGTAATTGATCTGAATTGCCTTCATGCCAAGCTTATCTTTAATATCAGCCAAAATCATGCGGCAAATTTCCACGTGATAGCCATCAAACCGACTGTCACCCGTCGTGTAAGACATGGGAATAGATGACTCGCGCACACCCATCGTGACTGCGCCAGAAGATTTAATTTTGTCTAGAGTCGGGCTGGCAGCAAAAGAAGCTAGGGGTATGGCTAAACCTAGTGCCAACGTTGCACTAAGAAAAATGATGATGAGTTTAAGATGTTTCATGGGTAACCTTCTTAATATATTCTGGAATATTATTGGTATTTATATCAGACTTTTTCATTTTGGCGCGTTTAATTTTTAACCAAAGAACGATGAAGAATAAACTGCTGTTTCGCTGTAAATAACTGACCAACTAAGATGTTTGATTATTTGGAGGAAATCTAGTCAAGCCTGAAATTGCACGCCCTGAAAATGAAAGTGCAAAAAATAATGCGCCGAATCTAATTATCTAAGTCAGACCCTGTAAATCAGCCTTAACTTTAGACAATACACCGCCCCAATCGCCAATTGTATTTTGCCTATAAAGCTTCACAGATGGGTACCATGGGCAATCATCCCTGTCTAAGAGCCATCTCCAATCAGGCGCATAGGGCAACAAAATCCAAGTTTCCTTCCCCATCGTTCCACTCAAATGAGCCACACTAGTATCGACGCTGATTACCAAATCCATTTGATCGATTAATGCCGCTGTATCTTCAAAATCATGTATGGAGCTAGCAAAATTTAATATGCTTGGATTACATTGAAGTGTTAGCCTATCAACCTCTCGGATCTCTTTCTGCAAACTTACATACTCAAAACTAGTTGGGAGTACTTTTATTAGCTGCTCAAGAGTGAGGCTGCGATTGCGATCATTCCGCTGCTTAGGGTTACCACTCCAGGCCAAGCCTACGCGCGGAGTAATTTTTAAGCCCAATCTTTCTTTCCACTCGGCGATCTTTGTAGAGTTTTTGGCAAAGTTGGCTTGAATAGTGCTGTCTACTGGGGGAATGCTCTCTAGATCGGTCTGGAATGCTAAAGGTAAACTCAAAAGGGGGCATTGATAATCAAATGGGGGCGGTTGCTCGCCCTGGGTGATTAGATGGGATACGCCCTCTAAGTTAACCAAAAGATTAACTAGCGCTTTGGGGGTCTCCAAAATTACTCGCGCGCCCAAATCACAAATTAATTTTGTGTATCTACAAAACTGAATAAAATCGCCAAAGCCTTGCTCAGCATAAATGAAAATTGTTTTACCTTTTAGGGGCTCCAAACCAAGCCAAGTAGGCTGATCAAATGATCGCTTAGCTGCAGCGTAACCGCCCTCATTAACACTCCACCTATGCTCATATAGTGGCAGCCCATTTTTGAAGTCACCCTGCAAAAGTAAAGACAAGCCTTTATTCCAATAGGCTTCATACCCATTGGGCCTGGATTCAATTGCACTGTTGTATGAAGCTAATGCCTCTTCATAACGCTTAAGCTCATTAAGGGCTACCCCCCTGTTGTATAGCGCCTCGTAAAAATTTGGCCTGCAATCAATCGCCTTATCGTAAGAAGTCACCGCTTCCTCATAACGCTTAAGCTCATTAAGGGCTACGCCTAGATTGGACCAAGCATCAGCATGATGGGGATTCATTTCAATTGCCCTGCTACATGCCTCCAAGGAGTCTTCATAACGCTTAAGCTCATTAAGGGCTACGCCTAGATTGGACCAAGCATCAGCATGATGGGGATTCATTTCAATTGCCCTGCTACATGCCTCCAAGGAGTCTTCATAACGCTTAAGCTCATTAAGGGCAAAACCCCTATTGGACCAAGCATCAGCATCAAGCAAGTTAAGGTCATTTGCCTTAATGCACGATATTAGCGCCTCTTCGTAACGGCCAACCTGATTAAGAACTACACCGCGATTACACCATGCTTGCGCATAATTTGGGTTTAGTCCAATCGCCTTTTCATGATGCGCAATAGCTTCCTCATATCGAGTCAACTTGGCAAGAGCATTGCCCTTATTGCACCATGCTTCAGCATAATTTGGGTTTAATTCAATAGAATTATCATGATGAATCACCGCCTCTTCATAACGCTTAAGCTCATATAAAACGTTTCCTTTATTCGACCAGGCCTCGTAATAATTTGGATCTATCTTGATTGATTTTTCATAATAATCAATTGCTTTTTCGTAGTCCTTGAGCTCATAAAATATGTTTCCCAAATTACTTAATGCCAATGAGTTTTTTGGGAAAGCCTTGAGGGACGCATTCAAATACTCAATAGCTTGTGCATATTGCTTTCTTTGAGCAGCAACTATTCCGAGAATTCTGAGGACATGAGGATTGGCGGAATGTAGTTTAAGGGCTTGTTTCAAGTACAAATCGGCAGAATCTAAATTCGAATTCTTAAGAGATTCAATAGATTTGTTTAGAAGAAAACCGATTTCAGGATTCATATTTCAATCTTACCTGAATCCACTTAATGAGCAGACTACCCCTCAGGCTAATTTTAGTTGGTGACTACTAAAATTACGGCGAAAAAAACCCACCGTGTTTCCACAGTGGGTTAATTTAATACCAAACTAATCTTAAACTAGCTTACGCTAGCGCTAAATTAGAAAGTGTGGCGAACACCAACAGCGTACTGTTGAGCATTTTGGTTGACGTTAGCTGCGCCAATACCTGAAGCTCCATATGCAGCTGTAGTTTGGTTTACTGCACCATAGATAGCGTACAAGTTAGTGCGCTTGCTCAACCAGTAGTTGGAACCCAACTGCCAGCCATTGAAGTTAGCAGTAGGTTGATTAGAGCCGTAAGCACTTACACGACCCAAACCAGCAGAACCCCAAGCTTCGATTGTTGGAGTAATGTAGCTACGTACACCGATCTGCTCAGCTTGACGCTTGTAATACAAAAGTGATGAATTTTGATCTGTAACTTTACGCTCTACCCACTGTGCATAAGCCTTCAAGATACCGAAATCATAAGTTGCAGCAATGTAACCTTGGTTATCACGAACGTTTACTGGAGCGTTGCTAGAAATTGCTAAAGTAGATGTGGTATTTGTGTTAGTAAGAGCAGGATAACCAGCGCCAGCGCCAACAAATCCAACAGCACCAACGGTACCTGTAGCTACAGTGTTTTGGTTGTATGCCTGGTATTGAGCGGTAGCGTAAAGTTTATTCCATGTGTAGTCAGCACCCAAGCCCCAACCGTTTGTGTTGTTGATACCACCAGTTGTGCCTGTTGTTGTTGTAATAACTCCAGTTGAAGCATTGGTAGTGTAAACACTAGCAGTACCTTGGTTGCTGTTTGTATCGTTCAATGTGTAAGACGCGTTTACACGGAAGCCAGCAAAGGAATCAGATTGCAAGAACAATGTGTTAGCTGTACGTGTTGTAAAGCCAACGTTTGAACCAGCATTACCACCAACGCCAGTAACAACTTGGTTTGTACCAGATTGACCGCTAACAGCATAGATCAAGCCACCAGCTACGTTGTTTAATTGGCCAGGATCAGTTACAGCAGCTTCATTGAAGATACCTGTGTATTGAGTACCGATAGTTGCCGCACCTACACCATTTTGATGCAAGCCAACGAAAGTTTGGCGGTTTACTAAACCAGTATTGCCGTTACCAGACAACATTGTGTCTGAAGGGTAGAGCTGGAATTCAGCTGTGAACAAAGCTTGACGACCACCACCTAAGTCTTCAGTACCTTTGAAACCTAGGCGTGAAGTTTGCTCAGCAGATTCACCAAACTGAGTACCGTTTGATGCTGTTGTAGCTGTATGTTGTGTAGTTCCGTTAAAACCAACGTCCAAAATACCGTATACGGTTACGCTGGACTGAGCTTGAGCAGCAGACGCAAATGCGCCGATTGCTGCAACTGCTAATAGCGATTTTTTCATTCTTTAAATCTCCATAAATTGAAAGTAATGCCCAAATAAAACTGGGACCTACGAATTTTGCTTGTTTTGCCCAGCTAGACTGAGAGTCAGGGTAATTAGGAGTTATTTTTGCTTGTCAAAAGGCAGTTTTTTGGCTTTCTTCGTTGTATCACTGCAACAAGGGCTCTGTTTTTGTGTGTTTTAGGGCCTGAGATGTCAAAATTGTCATATGGCAAGCCGCGAATTCTTAAAAATCCTTAAATCAGCCCGCTTAGGTGATGTTTCCGCGCAACAACAATTAGCCTCAGCCTATCTGACTGGCACTTTTAATACGCCAATTCAGCCGGCTAACGCCTTGATTTGGTTAGAGAAATCAACTATTTCAATTGCAAATCAGGTACTTAGCAATTCAAGCTCAAGTAATACAAACAATTCTTTATTTCTTGACCAAGTCTCCGCTATTCCACTGGCAGACACCTTTCATTCACCTGCATTTGGCTTTGGCTGGCGGACTTTTTGGGGGATAGCAGAAGCCAATACCCCCTTTAGCGCTGCCGCTCAATGGCAACTTGCTGACTTGCTATTAAATCCCCTGAAGAAAACACTGCAAAGTGAACTCGCACGTTGGCTTGAACTACATCAACCCAATATTGGATTTTCAGAACATCAAGAGAAGGCCAGAAATTATCTGTTTGAATTAGCTCAGTCTGATTCGGTTTTTACCCCCCAAGCAAAAGAGCTATTAATTAAATTGCAACCAAAAAATGAGGCCCTCTCCTCACTGTGGTCTGCTTGGCTTGCCGATAAGAATGAAGATGCCTTGATCCAAGCTGCCGAATTAGGTCTAACAGACGCCAAACTCACACTTGGTTTACAGCTTGCACAATTGGATGAATCGCCAGCATCCAAAAATATTGCTGGCAATAAATCAAACGCCTCACTTAAAAAAGCAGCTCATTGGTTAGAGCTTGCCGCCAAAGATGGAGATCGAGACGCTTGGTATGCCTTAGGAGAAATTTACCGTCGCCCCCAGTTTTCTGGTTATAACGCCAAGGAGAGTGATCGTTGCTTTGAGAATGCAGCTGACCTTGGTCATCCACAAGCACAATTTAGGAGGGGTGCCAACTTATGGCGCAAACGTGAAAAGCTGCAAGAAAACGTACGTGGACTGCAAGCATCTTATTGGGTATGGCAAGCACACCAGCAAGGCGTTCCTGAAGCAGGTGAATTGCTTGGCAAAATTTTAGAGAGTACCCCCCACCCCAAAAAGAATGACTGGTACGCCTTAGCCTCCCTTGCAGAGCAAGCTCTGGAAAATCATGCTGAACATAAAATTGAGGAGGAATGGGGATTGTTGTGCCATCGCCTCATCATTGCCAATCAATTTAATTTAAGCAAAGCAGAGTTGTTGCTTTGCGAAGTTGGTCAACTGCAGCACGAGCATTGTGTTGTGGTTGATATTCGCTATGAGCTACCTAAAATTTTGCCGCGCTTGATTCAGATAGACACTATTAAACAGCGTCGTTCTTTGCTCGCCGCTGGTAAAGCGTTTGCTGGAACGGAATCAGAAGAGGGGAATCTGCGCCAACGCCGTTATCGCTTTGATCGAGTATGCGCCTGGTTAAACGAAACTTTTGCTGTTGCCTAAGCTCTCAATATTAGCTATTGGCGCCTGGTATTTCTTCTTCATCTGATGGCTTAGGTGCATAAAAACGCGCTACCAAGATACCCAATTCATAAAGAAGAACCATCGGGACAGCCAAGAGCAGTTGTGAGAGCACATCTGGTGGCGTCACCACGGCAGCCACAATGAAAGCCCCAACTACCACATAGGGACGAATCTCTTTGAGCTTTGCCAGAGAGACCATGCCCATACGAACCAGTACAACCACTACTACTGGCACCTCAAAGGTAATACCAAATGCTAAAAAGGTGGTCATCGCAAAGCTGAGGTAATTATCAATGTCGGTAGACATTTCCGCACCCAGTGGAGCGTTGTAGTGCGCCATAAAGCGAAAGACTGTTGGGAATACCAAGAAGTAGGCAAATGACATACCTACTATGAATAAAGCGTAGCTACTAATCACTAAGGGCAAAATGAGTCTACGTTCATGGAGATAGAGGCCGGGCGCAATAAATGCCCAAAGTTGATACATCACCACTGGCAATGCAATTAAGAAGGCGACCAGCATGGTGACCTTCATCGGCACAAAGAAGGATCCAGTCACATCAGTCACAATCATCTTACCGCCAGCAGGCAAAGCCTCCAGCAAAGGCTGGGCAAACAAATGAAAAATATCAGGCGCCCAATAAACCAAACAAACGAAGGCAAGCAGAATAGCTGCTGAGGCTTTAATAATCCGATCACGCAACTCAAAGAGATGCGAGAGAAAGGATTCTTGCAAACCGGAATCTTCGGTGGACTGGTTTTCCGTCATGAATAAATAATTACTTTTAATGAGCAGTGTTATTTGAGAGCGCTATGGTGAAAGCGCTTCATTCTAGCCGCACCAGATTGCACGCGTGTGCGCATACCAGAGCTGCGCTTGTACCAAGTAGGACGCGCCGCCCTTTTAACACCCCAACTATTGCGGCCTTGACGTTTTGTTTTACGCAGAACCTCAACCTCATCCAAGACAGGTCTTGTGAAATTACTTTCATAGATATCGGCCTGATCGCTTAAATGGGCATTCGCCTCTTGTACAGTTGAGTGAATACTATTCTCAACTTCCTTCAAGGCAGCGGCACTTTCTTCGCGCAGTTGCTTAAATTCTTCGACTTCCATCTGGCGATTGACTTCGGATTTGACTTCAGCCATGTAGCGCTGTGCGCGCCCCAGTAAAGTGCCTGCCATCCGGGCAACCTTTGGTAGACGCTCAGGGCCGACTACCACCAAAGCGACTACTGCGATGAGTGCGAGTTTGGATACGCCAAGATCAATCATTTAGATTGCCGCACTCGCCTATCAATTTACTTGTTTACGTCTTTAGCATGCACATCTACAGTGTGATCTGTAGGAGCCGCATTTTGACTGATTTGCTCTTTGGTTTCAGTGCCAGATTGCATGCCTTCTTTGAAGCCCTTCACGGCACCGCCTAAATCTTGGCCAATATTGCGTAGTTTTTTGGTGCCAAACACCATCATCACAATGACCAACACAATCAACCAATGCCAAATGCTAAATGAACCCATTTTTACTCTCCTTGGATTATTTTTTCCAGGGGCGTGGACCGCCCATCACATGCAAATGCAGGTGATAAACCTCCTGCCCCCCATCTACACCATTGTTCACCATCACGCGGAAACCACCCTCTTTACCTGGGCGACATCCTTGCTCTTTGGCAAGACGCGGTGCTAATTCCATCATTCTACCTAGCAATGGCGCATCCTTAGCTTCTGCAGCCTCCAACATGGGGATATGCTTTTTAGGAATCATCAAGAAATGCACCGGCGCTGCCGGATGAATGTCTTTAAAGGCATAAATCTCATCATCTTCGTACACTTTTGCCGAAGGTATTAATCCTTGAGAAATCTTGCAAAACAAGCAATTGGGGTCATGAGTCATGCGTTTGCCCTTACTTTTTTCTTTTTACTCTTTACCAGCTGCTTTTCTAGCAGCCTTTTCTTCAATTCCAGAAGTACCTAGCCTGCGCTCAAGCTCAGCGATGATGTCTTCGGGACGAAGTTCAAACTGGGACAAAGCAATGAGGCAATGAAACCAAAGGTCTGCCATCTCTCCGATGAGAAGTTGTTGCTGTTGGATCGACAAGCCAGCGTGCCGGGCATCTTTGGCCGCCATCACAGTCTCGGTAGCCTCTTCTCCTATTTTTTTCAAAATGCCGTCATCACCCTTCGAAAAGAGCAAAGCAGTATAGGAAGTCTTAGGATCAGCTGTGCCTGACTTAAAAGCATCACGTCGCTGATCAACCACGTCAGCCAAATGCGCCAATGCAGAATCTAAGTTTTTGGAAGAATTCGCCGAACTAGTCATGCAGCAATTTTATGTCTTTTATGGAAAAGAAGTGCTTCAAGTGAGAATTGAGCCCCATTTCCCTATTTTTTGGATTGAGACTCATCTACCCAGCAGGCACTGTCAGCGTCCCACCGCTTAAAGAAGCAGCTATGCTCTCCCGTATGACAAGCAATACCGTCTTTTTGCTCCACTACCAGCAAAATCGTATCGCTATCACAATCAAGATGGATTTCTCTCACCTTTTGTGTGTGGCCTGATTCCTCGCCCTTATGCCAAAGCTTTTGCCTTGACCGAGTCCAGTAAACCGCCTCACCCAAACGTAGAGTAGCCAACAAGGCATCTCGATTCATCCAGGCCATCATTAAGATATCTTTACTACCAAGCTCTTGGGCAATCACCGGTACCAAACCTTGCTCATTCCAGGTCACTTCATCTAACCAGGTGCCGGCTTGCAAATTCTCAACAGGGGCAAATGTCTTTGTTTGCATATTCATCAATATCCCTAATGTCCGCTTAGATCCGCACGGGAATACCTTGGCTAGCCATATATTCTTTTGCCTGTTTTACGGTGAACTCACCATAATGAAAAATACTTGCAGCTAAAACTGCGTCTGCATGACCCTTTGTAATGCCATCGACCAAATGCTGGAGATTACCAACGCCACCTGATGCAATCACAGGCACGCTCACAGCATCACTTACAGCTGCAGTTAATTCAAGATCAAAACCATCTTTACTACCATCTCGGTTCATGCTGGTTAAAAGAATCTCGCCAGCACCACGTTTTGCAACCTCACAAGCCCAAGTCACTACATCCATTCCAGTCGCAGTTCTGCCGCCGTGAGTAAATACCTCCCAGCTACCAGAGTCCGTTTTTTTCGCATCTATAGCCACCACAATACACTGCGAGCCGTAATAAGCTGCTGCATCTGAAACTAAATCGGGGTTGGCTACTGCCGATGAATTCATGCTCACTTTATCAGCGCCCGCATTGAGTAAACGACGCACATCACCAACAGCACGCACTCCACCGCCAACAGTCAGGGGAATAAACACTTGTGAGGCTACGTCCTCAATGATGTGAAGAATTAAATCACGCCCATCCGAGGTTGCCGTGATATCTAAAAAGGTTAATTCATCGGCACCTTGTAGATCATAGCGACGTGCAATTTCTACTGGGTCGCCTGCATCTCGCAGACCAACGAAATTCACCCCTTTAACAACACGGCCAGCCGTCACATCCAGACAGGGGATGATGCGCTTGGTTAACACTTGCGGTTCGCTCGAGTTAGCATTAAATAATTTTCTTGGTGAACTGAAGAGTCAGCTCATCTGCATACTTTTGCGCAGCAGTTAAATCTAGATCTCCGGCATAAATAGAGCGGCCAGCAATCACGCCCATAATGCCCTCTTCTTCTGCTCTGCACAGCGCTTCAATATCTTGATTGTTTGATAGGCCGCCACTAGCAATCACTGGAATGCGTATCGCCTGAGCCAATTTAATGGTGGCATCCATATTGACACCCTTGAGCATACCGTCGCGACCAATGTCCGTATAGATAATGGCTTCGACACCATAATCTTCAAATTTTTTAGCCAAATCAATCACTTCATGGCCTGTGATCTTGCTCCAACCATCGGTGGCTACCTTGCCATCACGTGCATCCAAGCCAACCATGATGTGCCCCGGAAATGCAGTACAGGCATCTTGTACAAACCCTGGGCTTTTGACTGCTGCAGTACCAATGATGACTGTACTAATTCCATCATCTAGTAAACGCTCGATCGTATCTAAATCACGAATACCACCACCCAATTGAACCGGAATCTCATCACCTACAGCTCTTAAGATCGATTTAATGGCGGACTCATTCTTTAACTTCCCCGCAAAAGCACCGTTCAAGTCAACCAAATGCAAACGGCGGGCACCTTTGCTTATCCAATGCGCGGCCATTGCCCCTGGGTCTTCTGAGAAAACAGTAGCCCTATCCATATCACCTTGTTCGAGTCGAACACAGTGACCGTCTTTTAAATCAATTGCAGGAATCAGCAGCATAGTAGTGCGTTAGAGAGTTATTAAGGTTGCCAAGAAACAAAATTTTTATACAGCTTTAATCCGTATTCTGCACTTTTTTCTGGATGAAATTGTGTCGCGAAAATATTATCCCGTGCCACTGCAGAGGTAAACCAATCGCCATACTCAGTTGAGCCAGCGATAGCATCCTGATTCTGTGGCGTCACATAGTAACTATGCACAAAGTAAAAGCTGCTTAAATCTGGAATACCTTCCCAGAGGGGATGTTTTTTATCTTGCCGAACTTGATTCCAGCCCATATGGGGAACTTTATAGGCAGAACCATCGGGCTGCAGCTTTCCAGCCAATTCAAAACGCCGTACATCACCCGGTATTAAGCCCAGGCATTTTGTCCATGCTGAATGCGCACCAGAGCGAATCTCAGCACTTTGATCAAAAAGCATTTGCTCACCAACACAAACGCCTAACAGGGGTTTATTTTTGGCAGCCTCTAAAAGGGCATGAAGCAGGCCTGATTCTTCGAGATGCCTCATACAATCAGGCATTGCGCCCTGACCAGGTAGTACCACGCGCTGGGCAGCCATGATCTCCTCAGGACTGCGCGCAATGAGTACATTGGCATCTGGCGCTACATGATGAAAGGCTTGATAGACCGAACGAAGGTTGCCCATTCCATAGTCTACGATCGCAATTGTTTGCACTAACTAATAACCTATTTTCTACTGTATTTTCACCAAACAACTAAGGCAATATCAATTACAGACTGCCTTTGGTGGATGGAACAGCACCGGATGCACGTGGATCAATTTCCAATGCCATGCGCAAAGCACGGCCAAAGGCCTTGAACACCGTTTCAATTTGATGATGCGCGTTAATACCGCGCAAATTGTCAATATGAAGGGTCACTCCAGCATGGTTCACAAATCCGCGGAAAAATTCAATGCTCAAGTCCACATCGAAGTCGCCTACTCGCGCCCGGGTAAAGGGCACATTAAATTCTAAGCCTGGACGGCCAGAAAAATCGATGACAACCCGGGAAAGCGCTTCATCCAAAGGAACGTAGGAGTGGCCATAGCGAGTAATGCCCGCCTTATCACCAACCGCCTTTGCAAAAGCTTGTCCCAAGGTGATTCCCACATCCTCAACCGTGTGATGATCATCAATGTGGGTATCACCCTTTGCGATCACTTTTAAATCAATCATGCCGTGACGGGCAATTTGATCGAGCATATGATCTAAGAAAGGTACGCCAGAGGCGAGCTCTGCCTTACCAGTGCCATCTAAGTTGATAGCAATTTGAATTTTGGTTTCCGAAGTGTTTCGGGTAACGTCGGCTTGCCGCATGCTTCATTGCGCCGCGAGGCGAAGTGTTGATTGAAGCTTCATAATATCATTCCTAAAGGCAGTACAAATATCCAAATTGCCTAACTTTCTACCCAATTTTTAACTTGAGCACCCTCATGAGCCGCTTTTGGAGTCCTACAGTACAAAACTTAACCCCATACGTGCCCGGGGAACAACCGCAGATGCAGCGTTTGGTAAAGCTCAATACGAATGAGAGTCCTTATGGACCATCCCCTAAGGCATTAGCGGCCATTAACAACCAAAATAATGCTGATTTGCGTCTTTATCCCGATCCAGAAGGATTGGCGCTGAAGAAAGCAATTGCTCATTTACATGGTCTGGAGCCAAACCAAGTCTTCTTGGGCAATGGCTCAGATGAGGTCTTGGCCCACGTTTTCCTGGGCCTACTAAAGCACCAAGATGCCATTCTTTTTCCGGACATCACCTACAGTTTCTATCCCGTGTACTGCAAACTCTTTGGTATCGAATACCAAACCATTCCGCTCGACCCAGAATTTGAAATCCGCACAGCAGATTACATAAAGCCCAACGGTGGCATTATTTTCCCCAATCCAAATGCCCCAACTGGTAAAGCATTGCCTCGCTCTGAAATCGAAGCACTCCTCTCTGAAAACAAAAATTCTGTTGTAGTAATTGATGAGGCATATGTCGATTACGGAACAGAATCCTGTATTCCTCTGCTGCGAGGGGCCGCTTGCCCAGAAAACCTATTGGTCGTGCATACTCTCTCAAAGTCACGGGCTCTGGCTGGCCTGCGTGTTGGATTTGCAGTGGGCCATCCAGATCTGATTTCTGGTCTTGAGCGTGTTAAGAATAGCTTCAACTCCTACCCACTCGGTCGGCTAGCACAAGCAGGCGCAATTGCCGCAATTGAGGATCAAGCGCATTTGCTTGAAACTACCAACAAGGTCATGCAAACGCGTGAACGCTTGGTTGAAGAATTAAAAGTGTTGGGCTTTGAAACCCTCCCCTCAAGTGCCAACTTTATTTTGACTCGCCACCCACAACGGGCAGGTGAGGATCTCTATAAAGCATTACGCGAGCGCGGCATCATCGTACGTCACTTCAAATCACCACGGATCGCAGATTACTTACGCATCACTATTGGGACAGACGAACAAAGCAATGAATTGGTAATCGCACTAAAAGATATCACCAACAACCTTTAAACCTTCGATTTACCTCAAATACACCATATTGATTGGCCTACCAAGTAAAAAGGATGATCCCGTACAAATGTTTACTGTTTACCGATAAGTGATATAAAATACACATATGATCCAATCGTTCAAATGTGCCGATACGGAAAACCTTTTCATTACTGGCAAAACAAGGCATTTTTCTTCGATTAAGTCAGTTGCAGAGCGAAAGCTGCAGCAGTTAGATAGCGCGGTCACTCTAGACTTCCTGAGATCGCCACCGGGCAATCATCTTGAGAGCTTGAGTGGAAAGCGCTCTAATCAATATAGCATTCGCGTTAATGTGCAGTGGCGGATCTGTTTTATTTGGACTGAATTAGGGCCCGCAAATGTGGAAATAGTTGACTACCACTAATGGAGAAGTTATGAAGAATGGAATGAGAGCTATTCACCCTGGTGAAATATTAAGGGAAGACTACCTATTACCCTTAGGCATGAGTGCGAATGCGCTGGCAAAAGCCTTACATGTAACTCCCGCAAGAATTAATGATGTCGTAAGAGAGCTAAGGGGAATTACGCCTGATACAGCATTACGCTTAGCGCGTTATTTTGGAGGCGATGCACAATCTTGGCTAAATCTCCAACAAGCTTATGACCTGAAGAAAGCTGAAAAGGCTGTCGCCAAGAAAATTGCTAATGAGATTCAGCCTCTATCTTTAGAACGGCTAGCTGCTTAAGAACCTCTAAAGTACTGTCTTGAGCCTCATCTCCGCTGCGCGAGCGTGGGCTTGTAAACCCTCACCATGAGCCAAGGTGCTAGCAACAGCGCCTAAAGTTTGAGCACCAGCCTCACTTACTTCAATCATACTTGAGCGCTTGATAAAGTCATACACACCCAAGGGTGATGAGAAGCGGGCAGTTCGGGCTGTTGGTAAAACGTGATTAGGGCCAGCACAGTAGTCACCTAGTGACTCACTGGTGTAGTGACCCATAAAGATCGCACCCGCATGGCGAATCATGTCAGCCCACTTACGTGGCTCTGCTGCGCAGATCTCCAAATGCTCTGCAGCAATGGCATTGGCTATCTCACAAGCCTGGAACATATCCTCAACCTGAATCAATAAAGCACGGTTAGTCAAAGAAGTTTCGATGACTTTTCTTCTCGGCATCTCAGGAAGTAATTTATTAATACTGACCTGAACTTGCTCAATAAATTGAGCATCAGGACAGAGCAAAATGGATTGCGCTAATTCATCATGTTCTGCTTGAGAGAACAGATCCATCGCAACCCAATCGGGATTGCTTGTACCATCAGCAATCACCAAAATTTCTGAGGGGCCGGCAATCATATCGATCCCCACAAGCCCAAATACACGTCTTTTAGCTGCGGCTACAAAGGCGTTTCCTGGGCCTACAATTTTGTCTACAGATGGAATGGTTTGCGTGCCATATGCCAAAGCACCTACGGCCTGAGCACCACCAATAGTAAACACGCGATCCACTCCTGATAAATGAGCCGCTGCCAGAACTAGAGGATTGCGCGCACCATCCGGTGTGGGTACAACCATGATGACTTCTTTAACACCAGCAACTTTTGCAGGAATGGCATTCATCAAAACAGAAGATGGGTAAGCAGCTTTACCGCCTGGGACATAAATTCCAACGCGATCAAGTGGTGTTACTTTTTGACCTAGACGTGTGCCATCGGCTTCCTCGTACTCCCAAGAGTGGCAACCTGCCTCTATTTTTTGCCGCTCGTGATAAGCGCGTACGCGCTGTGCCGCAACATTTAATGCACTCTTTTGCTCGGCAGATAACGTCTCGTAAGCAAGCTTAAGCTCTTGCTGAGAAATTTCTAACTGCGCAACACTGGTAACATTTAAACGATCAAATTGATATGTCAGCGCAATGACCGCTTCATCGCCTCGCGACTTCACGTCAGCCAAAATGCGCACAACCGCAGCATCAATTGCCTCATCATCTGCCATCGGCAAAGAGAGGCTTGATAAGAGGGTTTCTCTAAAGCCGGGGTCTTGGCTTGTTAAGCATTTAATCGGAATGCGTACTGAGGACATGAATAATTAGCTTGTCTTACTTGAGTAGCTCAAAGATGGGCTGGAGTTGAGCACGCTTACGTTTGTAAGATGCTTGATTTACCACTAAACGAGCGCTGATGTCGGCCATCGGCTCAACCTCAACCAGACCGTTTGCGCGCAAAGTGTTGCCTGTGGAAACCAAGTCCACGATCGCATCGGCCATACCAACCAGAGGCGCAAGCTCCATCGAACCATAAAGCTGGATGGTATCGACATGGACGCCCTTGTTTGCAAAATGTTCACGGGCACAATTGACATATTTGGTGGCTACCTTCAAACGGGAGCCTTGTTTTACTGCAGCTGCGTAATCAAAACCTTCACGAACCGCTACAGACATACGGCACTTGGCGATACCCAAATCATAAGGAACATAGAGTCCATCAGTTCCTTTTTCCATCAATACATCTAATCCAGCCACACCAAAATCTGCGCCACCGAATTGCACATAGCTCGGTACATCCGAAGCACGCACAATAATGAGACGCACCTCTGGATTGGAGGTCTCAATAATCAGTTTGCGTGACTTCTCTGGATCCTCTAAAGGACGAATTCCGACCTTAGCCAGAATGTCAGCAGTTTCTTCGAAGATGCGCCCCTTCGAGAGGGCTAGTGTTAACTTCATGGACTAATTATCCACCAGGCTTACTTGACGCGCACAATGTTGGCCCCCAAGAGGGTCAACTTCTGCTCCATACGGTCATAACCACGGTCGAGGTGATAAATCCGGTCAACCTGTGTCTCACCTTGAGCTGCTAAACCAGCAATCACCAAGCTTGCTGATGCCCTTAAATCGGTGGCCATCACAATGGCCCCTGAAAGCACCTCTACCCCTTGGGCAATTGCGGTATTGCCCTCAATAGCAATATCGGCACCGAGGCGATTTAATTCTTGAACGTGCATAAAACGGTTTTCAAAGATAGTTTCAGTAATCGTTGCATTACCCGAGGCTATTGCATTGACTGCCATTAACTGCGCCTGCATATCTGTTGGGAAGGCTGGATACTCAGAGGTACGGAAGCTCACTGCCTTTGGACGCCCACTCATCGATGCCTTAATCCAATCAGGGCCCACCTCCATCTTCAAGCCTGCTTCCTGCAATTTCACAATCACCGCATCTAAGGTGCCCGGACGACAGTGCTTTACTAATATCTCACCTCCAGCAGCGGCAACAGCACATAAGAAGGTTCCCGCTTCAATGCGATCCGGAATCACCGAATGCTCTGCGCCATGTAGCTTGTCTACACCCTCAATGACCAAGCGATCAGTACCAATGCCGGTGATTTTGGCACCCATTTTGACCAACAGCTCTGCTAAGTCACCAACCTCGGGTTCGCGTGCTGCATTTTCTAGAATGGTCGTACCGTTAGCCAAGCTTGCAGCCATCAGCAAATTTTCCGTACCAGTCACAGTGATCATGTCGGTCAAAATCGAAGCGCCTTTTAAGCGATTCTGCGGGGATGGTGTTTCTGCCTGAATATAGCCGCCCTCAATTTTGATAGTGGCGCCCATCGCTTTGAGGCCTTTGATATGTTGATCGACAGGACGGGCCCCAATTGCGCAACCTCCAGGCAGGGAGACTTTTGCACTGTGCATTCTGGCAAGCAAAGGGCCTAATACCAAGATGGAAGCACGCATGGTTTTAACCATCTCATACGTTGCTTCAGAGCTTTTTATATTTCCCGCATTGAGCGCCACATAACTTCGGTCAGCTGCATCCGGAAAACGCACTTCAACACCAATCTCCTGCAAAAGCTTGAGCATAGTGCGCACATCCTGCAAATCAGGCACGTTACGCAAGGTAATCGTTTGATCAGTCAATAGGCATGCGCACAAAATCGGTAAAGCCGCATTTTTAGCTCCGGCAATAATCACCTCTCCCTGCAGAGGGGTGCCACCGACCATTCGTAATTTATCCATCAAGCAATCTCGTAATAGCGAATTAATTTTTTATGATGCTGACTGCGCAGCAAATTCATCGGGAGTAAAAGCCTTGATAGAGAGTGCATGCACTTCTGCTTTCATGCGATCACCCATGGCGCCATAAACCAATTGGTGACGCTGAACCAAACGTTTACCCTCAAAATCTGGGCTCACAATGGTTGCAAAAAAATGCTGTCCATCACCCTCAACCTGTATATGAGTGCAAGGCAAGCCCTGCTTGATATAGCCCTCAATTTGCTCGGGGGTTGGCAACATCTCAATCTCCTAATGGGAAGTGGGTAACAAAAAGGTAAAACAAATACATACCAAGTTTTAATGCCGTAACTTATAACCTTTTTGTAGTAAGCGCAATGCAATAGCAGAAACTACAATGAAGAAGCACAACACGATCGCCAGACTCTTCCATGGGGAAATATCAGATACCCCAAAGAAACCAAAACGGAATCCATCGATCATATAAAAGAATGGGTTGAAATGGGAGACGGCCTGCCATGTTGGTGGCAAGGAATGAATCGAATAAAACACACCCGATAACATCGTGGCGGGCATGATGATGAAGTTCTGGAATGCTGCCAGCTGGTCATACTTATCCGCCCAAATCCCGGCAATTAAACCCATACTACCCAAAATAGCCGCTCCTAAAAAAGCAAAAACCATAATCCACAAAGGATACTCAAGCGCAGGGGAAAAATACCATGCGGTCGCCAGAAAAACACCGGTACCTACCACTACCCCACGACAAACAGCAGCTAATACATAAGCTCCATAGAATTCAAAATGACTCAAGGGCGAGAGCAAAACAAACACGAGATTACCTGTCACCTTAGATTGAATCAAGGAAGAGGAGGTATTAGCAAAAGCATTTTGCAACAAACTCATCATGACTAAACCAGGTATCAGAAAAGCGGCATAACTTATGCGACCATAGACTTCCCTACCTTCCAGTACATGACCGAAAATCATCAGATAAAGAATTGCCGTTAGGACAGGTGCTGCTACGGTCTGAAAGGCTACCTTATAAAAGCGCTTTACTTCCTTGCTCAATAAAGTGGGGAAGCCGCTGCCATACTTCAGTGGAGGATTTTTTACATTCTTCACAGTGCATTCCCAGCCATGATGTTGAGGAACACATCTTCAAGATCTGTTTTGCCTTCGCCATCTTTTTTCACCGAACCATAGCGACTTAATAGATTAGCAGTGGTATCTAAAGCCACAATCTTTCCTTGCTTGAGCATAGCAATACGCTGACACAAAGCCTCGGCTTCCTCAAGGTAATGCGTTGTCAACACAATCGTATGGCCATCTTGATTAAGCCTGCTAATAAATTGCCATAAAGATTGGCGCAATTCCACATCTACCCCTGCGGTTGGCTCATCAAGAATGATCACTGGTGGGCGATGCACTAAAGCTTGAGCAACTAACACTCGACGTTTCATACCACCTGATAAGGAGCGCATATTACTGTCAGCCTTATTCGTGAGTCCTAAGTTGGCAATAATTTCGTCGATCCAAGCCTCGTTATTTTTAATCCCAAAATAACCCGATTGAAATTGCAAGGTTTCACGAACCGTGAAAAAAGGATCAAACACCAACTCTTGGGGAACAACACCCAGCATGCGACGTGCCTGACGAAAATCAGCCTGTACGTTCGCCCCCATGATTGCGGCACTGCCCGAATCGGCACTAACCAAACCGGCCAATATAGAAATCAGAGTGGTCTTACCAGCACCATTGGGTCCAAGTAAACCAAAAAATTCTCCTGATCCAATCGTGAGTGATACGTTATCAAGGGCCTGCAGAGCGCCATAGCACTTCGATACATTTTTAACCGATATAGCAGCGTGCATCACTTACAAACCCAACAAAGTAGAAATGCCATATACACCAGCCAACACTCTCAATTTTTCCGGGACATTAATAATAAGAAGCTGCTGATGTGTGGCTCTCAATCTCGTTTGCCAAGAGATTAAGACGGTTAAAACTGAAGAATCAAAATTATTCAAATGAGAACAATCCACCGTTGCCAGTGCCGGCAAATTCAATAAGCCCTCTTTCTCTAACTGAAGAGCAGTTTCATGAGTCACCGTAGAGGGCAAAAGAAAAGGCATGATTGAAAATTTAGGATTAATTGCTTGGCTTAGCGCTAGCCAATTGCTTATTGCGCTCTTGCAAAAATTTGATGAGCCCTTCAATACCATTCTGACTAATTTGATTTGCAAACTGATTGCGATATGCCTCAACCAACCAGACGCCCATAATATTCATGTCATAGACTTTCCACCCAGTAGGTGTTTTTTCCATGCGATAGTCCAAAGGCACTGGATCACCACGCCCCAGCACTACCGTCTTTACAACTACCTCTTGATCATCGGGGCTGGCGCGCAATGCCTTATATTGAACCGTCTGATCACGTAATTGGCTTAATGCACCCGAGTATGTGCGAATCAGCAATGTTCGGAATTCAGATACCAATTGGGTCTGCTGTTCAGGGCTTGCTTTTTTCCAGTTTGGGCCCATTGCCATCTCAGTAGTGCGGCGCATGTCGGTGTAAGGAACAATTTTTTTGTCCACCAAATCAACCACACGGGGAATATTTCCTTTTTGTATCTCAGGATCAGACTTCACAGAAGTCATGACATCCGAGACCACCGATTTAATCAGGCCATCTGGAGTTGATTGATCCGGCGTCTGGGCAAATAAGCTGGTGCTCACCAAGAATAAGCCGGCAGCAAATACGGAAAACCACGCTTTGAGTGTTCTTGTTTTCATATGTTCAAGTTCCAGCTAGTTGTGATGTCAGATTCATTTTAAGATGCCTAAAGGTTGATTATTCATAACCATTTTCATACACGGGCATCAAAGGCTCTTCATCTTCGCGCCCCTCATGAATCTGATACTCACGCCTCTGAATATAAGCATCTCGCATAAAGCTATATTTATCAATTGCTGCACCATCTAGCAAATCACCAGCCTCGTAATAGGTATTGCGAGTATTTACAACGCGAAGACCGGTAACACTATTACGCACACCAATATTTTTTACATATTTAAAGAGATAGTCAGACTCTAGGTCAGCAACTGTTCCAAAAGTGTCCCTCACTGAACTTGGGCCAAAGAAAGGTAAGACTACGTAAGGTCCAGAAGGAACACCCCACACACCAAAGGTCTGACCCCAGTCTTCTTTATGTTTTTCCAAGCCGCCTGGAGTTGCCATATCAATCAATCCACCCAAACCAAAGGTGGTATTGACGACAACGCGCATTAAATCGCTAGCAGCGTAATCGGGCTTACCCTGCAAGAGGTTATTTAAGGCCGTGTAAATATCGTTGTAGTTACTAAAGAAGTTATAAATCCCTTCGCGCACAAACTCAGGCAAGACAAAGCGATAGCCAGCAACAACCGGCTTTAGTAGATATGCATCTAAGCCTTCATTAAATTCAAACACTGATCTATTAAAGGGCTCCCATGGATCATTGGGAGATGGTTCAACCCCAGCAGGAATGGATGCGCAAGCAACCAGTAAAGAGGCTAAGCCAAGCAGAATTAGCTGTTTTAGCTTTGCACTCAGCAAACTCATTTTGCTGCCGCCTTTTCTTGTCCACTATCGGCTGCCTTGTTATACAAAAATTGACTAATCAGGTTCTCCAGAACAATCGCTGATTGTGTTTGAGTCAGCTTACCCCCATTGGCGAGCATCGTGTCAGACCCACCTGCTTCAAGCCCAATATATTGCTCACCAAGCAATCCAGATGTGAGAATTTTTGCTGATGAATCGACAGGAAACTGATATGCATCTTCTATAGTCATTGCTACAGTGGCTTGATAGGTTTTGTCATCAAATGAAATGCTCGAGATGCGACCTACCACTACACCAGCACTTTTAACCGGTGCACGTGGTTTTAGCCCGCCAATATTGTCAAAGCGCGCAGAAATCGTATAGGTTGGCGCAAAGGACACTGCATTCATATTGCCAACTTTGAGGGCGAGGAACAATGCCGCCAATAAGCCAATGGCAACAAAAATGCCCACCCAAATATCAATCGCGCTTTTTCTCATAAGAGCCCCAGTTTATCTTTCTAATTTGAAAACATCATGGCAGTCAGCAAGAAATCCAAAGCCAAGACTGTTAAAGAAGAAATAACTACAGTACGTGTAGTCGCTTGTGAGACCCCTTCAGGGGTCGGTTTGGCTTCGTAACCCTGATACAAAGCAATAAAGGTTACGGCAACACCAAACACCATACTTTTAATCAAGCCATTGCCGATGTCAGAAAAGAGGTCTACCCCACCCTGCATTTGAGACCAAAAAGCCCCAGAGTCAACTCCAATTAAAGGGACACCCACCAAATACCCACCCAAGATGCCGACCGCTGTAAAAATAGTCGCCAAAATAGGCATCGCAATAATTCCCGCCCATAAACGGGGTGCAATGACGCGACTTAATGGGTCGACTGCCATCATATCCATCGCGCTTAATTGCTCGCCCGCTTTCATGAGGCCGATTTCGGCAGTTAAGGAAGTGCCGGCGCGGCCCGCAAACAACAACGCTGTAATTACAGGGCCTAATTCACGTGTTAAAGAAAGGGCAACCAATAAACCCAGTGCCTGCTCAGAGCCATAGCGATTTAAGGTGTAATAACCCTGCAAGCCCAATACGAAACCTACAAACAGCCCTGAAACCGCAATAATTACAAAAGAATGATTACCAACAAATAAGATTTGATCTGAAACTAAGCGCGGCCTTTTAAGCAAAAAACGGGAGCGCCAAATCACAGCCGCAAACATTCGGGTTGCCAAACCAAGGCTAGTCAGGTTGCGTCGAATAAAAAATCCAAGATCGCCAAATAGATCGAGTAAGCCATTAAATAGAGTCATCAGGTCCTCACTCCAAAATCATCTTCCAGAGCTTGTCCTGGATAATGAAATGGCACTGGACCATCTGGTGCGGCATCTAAAAACTGGCGCACAAATGGATCGGTAGAACGATTTAAATCAGCCGGCGTGCCTTCTGCAGCAATACGCCCATCAGCAATGAAATAAACATAGTCTGCAATTTCAAAAGTCTCTTCGACGTCGTGTGTAACTAATAGGCTGGTAGCGCCAAGTGCATTATTGAGATCGCGAATCAGCCTAGCGGTAATACCCAAAGA
>Ga0364922_10320_pt1 | contig 26487 bp, 21 predicted proteins | sample ExccelJu500001D4_2_FD_206955 | JGI IMG/M metagenome (GOLD analysis project Ga0364922, IMG submission 206955) | Enriched cells from Trout Bog Lake Hypolimnion, Wisconsin, USA - BchlTB.June20.5000.01.D4 | ecosystem: Environmental > Aquatic > Freshwater > Lake > Hypolimnion/Profundal zone | place...
ATTCAAATCAACCGAAAGTTTTGGTGCGCTTAGCAGCGTGTCTTTTTGTTTATCCAGCACGTAGAGACTATCCAGCACAACCGAAGAAAAAGGCACTATATAAAGGCTTTTGATATAAACTTTGGTTTTCAGCTTATCCGACAAATAGCCTGCTGCTTTTTTGGCAGCCCAGGTTTGTACCGGCTTATATTGGAAAAGTAAAAGCAGTATGCTTATAACCAATAAGATGACCAATACTATACTTAACGCTATTTTGGTTAGTTTTTTAATAACTTTGGCTTTTTAAATAATTAGTGATTTAGTGAATTATTGAATTAGTGATTTAATTAATGTTTAACACCATTTGTAAAGGAAGGTTTATTACAGTATTAATAAATCTGCAAGTTGTTAACTTATCAACTCAAAACGCATCAATTCAATAATTCACTAACTCACTAATTCAATAATTAACTTGTGAATATACTTGGAATCGAATCTTCATGTGATGAAACCTCGGCAGCTGTTTGTGTTGATGGTATGATCCTGAGCAATGTTATTGCCAATCAAACCATACACGAAGCTTACGGAGGTGTTGTCCCCGAGCTTGCCTCAAGGGTTCATCAGCAAAATATCGTTCCTGCTGTACAACAAGCATTATTAAACGCAAAAGTAAGCAAAAATGATATTGATGCGGTAGCTTTTACGCGTGGCCCCGGACTTTTAGGTTCACTGCTTGTTGGGGTATCATTTTCCAAGGCCTTTGCGCTTGCAAATAATATCCCGCTTATTGATATAAACCACATGCAGGCCCACGTACTGGCACATTTTATCGGCGACAATAAACCAAATTTTCCGTTTTTATGTTTAACGGTATCAGGCGGGCATACGCAAATAGTTTTGGTAAAAGACTATTTTGATATGGAAGTCATTGGTCAAACCCTTGATGATGCCGCCGGTGAAGCCATGGATAAAACCAGTAAAATTTTAGGTTTGCCCTATCCCGGCGGTCCTTTGATTGATAAATATGCCCGTTTGGGCAATCCCCACGCCTATAAGTTCCCCGAGCCGCAGATACCGGGACTTAACTTTAGCTTCAGCGGGCTGAAAACATCCATCTTGTATTTTATAAGGGATAATGTAACCATTAACCCCGATTTTGTACAGCAAAATTTAAACGATATTTGCGCGTCCGTTGAATACAGGATAGCTACCATTTTGCTTAACAAGCTGAACAAGGCAGCACAGGCTTATGGTATAAAAGATATAGCTTTGGCAGGCGGAGTATCGGCCAATACCGGTCTGCGCCAGGGATTACAAGATTTGTGCGAAAAAAACAACTGGCGCTGCTTTATCCCGAAACTGGAGTATTGCACTGATAATGCGGCCATGATTGCCATTGCCGGATATTATAAATTTTTAAAAGGGGAATTTGTTGGTCAGGACGTAACGCCCCTGGCGAGGATGCCTCTTTAGCCCCCTAACCCCCTGAAGGGGGAACTGTGGCGGATTTAGTATTGAGAATTAAACAAATATTTAACATAATAATTCCCCCTTTAGGGGGTTAGGGGGCAAATGAACATTCCATCACTCATCTTCTGGGCAGTTTTCGTGCTGCCGCTGGTTGCATTTTTAATATGGCTGATGCGCCAGGATAAACGCAATGGCAAAACAGGCCTTATAGTATTGGCTATTATTGTTATTGGCGGGATAATTTATATGTACTGGAAGACTCAGGGGCAATAAGCTCAAATAAATCTGTGCTTTTTATCAGAGGTTAACGGTACTGCCATCCACGCTACCACATTTATCCCATTTTCGCAAAAAATTAATCTGCCTCATTTTCTGATTGAAATATTTTATACTTTTAGCTTTAATTAAAAAGAAAAAGTAAAATCAGATTATGGGACTCTTTGGAAAATTAATGAACGAATTTGTGGATATTATTGAGTGGGTTGATACCACCAGTAATACACTTATATGGAAATTCCCCAGGGCTGATAATGAGATAAAGATGGGCGCCAAGCTCACCGTCCGGGAATCGCAAATGGCGCTTTTTATGAACGAGGGTTCATTTGCCGACGTTTATAGCCACGGGATGTATGAGTTAACAACTCAAAATATGCCGCTCCTTACAACTTTAAGAGGTTGGCAATATGGTTTTCACAGCCCTTTTAAAGCAGATGTGTTTTTTGTAAGTACCAGGCAGTTTACAAATCAAAAATGGGGTACGTCAAACCCGGTTATGATACGTGATGCCGAATTTGGCCCGGTACGCCTGAGGGCATTCGGATCATTTAATTTCTCTATAAGCGACCCGCAAACATTCCTGAAACAAATTTCGGCCACTAACCCCGATTTTGTGACAGATGATATTAATGAACAGCTTCGCAATATTGCCGTATCACGCGGTATGGATGCAGTTGCTTCGGCAAAGATTTCAGTGCTTGATCTGGCAGGTAATTATGAAGCTATCTCGAAACTTATAACCGATAAAATACAACCCGACTTTGCTGAAATGGGTTTAAACCTAACAAAATTCCTTGTCGAAAATATTTCATTGCCACCCGAAGTTGAGGCAGTTCTTGATAAACGGAGTGAAATGGGTATTATCGGCAACCTGGGCGCTTATGCGCAATTTCAGGCGGCAAATGCAATTGAAGAATCTGCGCAGAACTCAATAGGCGGCAACCTGGGTGCTGCTGGTATGGGTCTTGGTGTGGGTGCAGCGATGATGGGCCAGGTGGGGAATATTTTTCAGCAAAACCAATTTAACCCTGCTACAGCAGGTTCGGGCGCCGCGCCCGAGATGCCACCGCCGGTACCGGTAGCAGCCGAATATTTTTTGGCTGTAAATGGTAAATCTGAAGGGCCTTATAGTCTGGATCAGCTTAACGGGATGGCCGCAGCACAAAATTTTAAAAGCAATAGTATGGTATGGAAAAAGGGGATGGCCGCATGGGCCGCTGCCGGCACCGTAACTGAGCTTGCTGAAATTTTTAATAATGTCCCGCCACCGTTGCCGGGCTAAATTTATAACAACCATTTAAACCATTTCACCAATATGGGCGCAGAAGAAAAACCAGCTGTTATCAGCAATTCATTGAACTGCAAAAGCTGCGGGGCAATACTTCATTACGAACCAGGTACACACCAGTTAAAATGCGATCATTGCGGAAGCACCAATGAGATCAGCAGTGAATCTGACGATCATGAGATCAAGGCATTTAATTACGACGAATTTTTGGATAGTATCCAAAATGCGCAAATAAGCGATAGCCTGCAATCTGTTAAATGTAATAATTGCGGATCGGTAACAGTATTGGCGCAAAACGTTACTGCCGGTAAATGTTCGTTTTGTGCGTCGCCTTTGGTGATCGACCTTAGTACAGATCAGCGGTATGTAAAACCACATTATGTATTGCCATTTGTAATAACACAGGAGCAGGCGAAACAGGAATTTAAGCAATGGCTTAAACAATTGTCATTTGCGCCTGCCGATCTTATTCAGCAGGCAGACAGCAGTTCAGGCTCGCCATTGGATGGTGTTTATTTGCCTTACTGGGTATACGATGTTGATGCCATAACAAACTACAACGGAGAGCGCGGTGTTTATTACTGGGAAACCGAAACTTATTTTGAGACTGTTGATGGCGAAGAACAGGAAATGACGCGGGAAGTGCGCCGCACCAGCTGGTTCCCCGTTTTTGGAACGGTAACCAATTTTTTCAGGAACATAGTTATACCTGCCAGTAAATCGCTACCGGTAAAAACAGTAAACAAACTTGGAGGATGGGACTTTAATAAGCTGGAAAATTATGATGAACGTTATGTAAGCGGTTTCAGGTCCGAAACTTACCAGGTTACGCCCGAAGAAGGTTTGGGACTTGCCCAGGCTTCTTTAGCGCCGGAAATAAACCGGACCATCCGGATGGATATTGGTGGTGACGAACAGCAAATAATGAATTCATCCACAGAATTGCAGGACATCAACATCAAATACATCCTTTTACCGGTTTGGATAAGTTCATACACCTACAAAAATAAACCCTTCCAGTTTACTATTAATGCCTGTACAGGTCAGGTAAGCGGTGCCCGGCCATGGAGTCCGGGGAAGATCATTATGTGGGTGGTAATTATATTGGCCATTATTGCCGGATTGATTTATTTTTTTGGCAAGCACCATAATTGATATTGAGAGTATCTTCGATTTTTAATTTTCAGGACGCGTGGCATTTGCTTTCTTTATTGGGGCAATGAGTTTTTGCCATAAAGTAATTACAGAATATTGACCGCATTCCGGCAACTTGTTTATCATCTTTGCAGTATAGATAAGTATAATGGATAACCACATCGCGATAGCAGAACATTCTTTATTAACTTATTTAAAGTGCCCTGAGTGCGGTACCATACATAACGCTTCGGTTATTAATACGGTTTGCATTAATGATGCATGCCGCTCCACTTTGTTTGCGCAATATAATTTAAGTGCCGGGTTAAATAAGAAAATATTGCTGGGGCGGCCCGCAACCATGTGGCGCTACAGGGAGCTTTTGCCTGTTATTGACGAAAAAAATATTGTTACCCTTGGCGAAGGTTTTACCCCTGTAATACCGATTGAAAATCTTAAGAAATATACAGGGGATAACGAGGTTTTTTGGAAAGACGAATCCGGCAACCCCACAGGCTCGTTCAAAGCGAGGGGGATCAGTGCAGCGGTATCCAAAGCTAAAGAATTAGGTATCACAGCCATAGCCACACCTACCGCCGGGAATGCAGGCGGGGCCCTTGCAGCTTATGCGGCCCGGGCAGGTATAAAAGCCATTGTGTACATGCCTAAACAAACGCCTCAAATTTTTAAGGATGAATGCCGCCTATATGGTGCTGATTTAGTGGAAATTGACGGGAACATCAGTGATTGCGGCAAACTGGTAAATGAGCATGCTTTGCTTAACGATTGGTTCCAGGTATCAACCCTGAAAGAGCCTTACCGGCTGGAAGGCAAAAAAACAATGGGTTATGAAATTGCCGAACAGTTTAACTGGGCTTTGCCTGATGTTATATTTTACCCTACCGGCGGCGGCACCGGGCTCATCGGCATCTGGAAAGCATTTGATGAAATGGAACAAATGGGCTGGATAGGCAGCAAACGCCCCCGTATGGTAGCCGTACAGTCGGAAAGCTGCGATGGTATTGTAAAAGCCTTTAACGCCGGCCACACTGTTTCTGAATTCGCTGACGGCGGATTTACCATAGCCAACGGTTTGCGCGTGCCCAAGCCTTATGCAGATAAAATAATATTGAAAGTTTTGCGTGAAAGCAAGGGTGCTGCAATTTCCATCAGTGATGAAGAAATGAACATTGCGCTGAAGGAAATAGCCCGTAAAGAAGGTATGCTTATTGCGCCTGAGGGCGCCGCACTGTGGCAGGCCTTTAAAAAATTCAAATCCTCTAAATGGATAAAACCGGACGAAAAAGTGCTGCTAATAAATACCGGCAGCGGCTATAAATACCTGGAAAACATTGACACGATTTAAGGATTTTAAAGGGATTTACAGGATTCAAAAAGCTTTCGAAGTTTTAAAAAGAGGTGCTTGCTGTCTCTTTTTCGTCCAAAATATTTTGGTTTAAAAACTCTTTGCGCACTGTTGTTGCCATTTTATGATCGCCGGTGTGGCTCCATCCGGGTGGCATAAAAATGTATAGAAATTTATTTTTAATGCCGGGGGCTTTCACGACATCTTTTGCCAAATCTACGATCTCACCGAAATAGGCATCCAAAAAACTATGTGGTTTCATTGGTCTTGTGATGCCGTACTCGATAGGCATGTTCCGGTCTTCGGGCTGATAGGTGCCAAAAACCTTGTCCCATATATTTAAAAGGTTGCAAAAGTTGGTGTCCATATAGCACGGATTTTTGGCGTGGTGAACCCGGTGATGAGATGGCGTAAGGATAATTTTGCTTAAAAAACCAAAGCGGGCATCGTTCACTAAATTTTCCCCGATATGGATAAAAGCACCCCAGGTACCATCAACAAACATGATTACAAATAGCATGGCGGGATTGACGCCGAGCAGCATGCAGATGGTGGTTCGGATAATATCGGCATACGGCCCTTCCAAAAAGAAATGCGCATAAGTTATCGATAAATTCATATTTGCAGGGGCATGGTGCGTTGAGTGCAAACACCATAGTATGCGTACTTTATGCGCTAAAAAATGATAAATAAAGTGCGAAAATTCCCAAATAATATAACCGTAGATGAACCAATACCAGGTAAAGATAGTTTTAAAGATGGCGTGTTTTTCGAAAAGGCCTATGCAAATACCCACCATAGCGAAGGAGATGAGCCGACCAACAAACGCATTAAAAACATAAGTGAAAAATGAAATTTTGTAATGGATCACTTTAAACCGCTTGTAAAAGGCAGCCCTGATAATTTCAATAATTAATAAAAAGGGGATAAGCGGCCCTAAAACAGAAGTGATGCCATGATAAGTTAATAACTCGGAATAGTTGCCCGACTTTAAAATATCGATCAGGTTACCAAAGCCAAAAAAGCCGGTAAACTCATCAAATATCGCTCTTAAAAAATCTGTCATTATTATTGGCTGTTAATTCCGCTAAATTTATAACAAAAATGTTGTATCCGGATTCCTATTATAGCAAAACGCAAGCCACAGAACCCAAAAATGCCATAGTAATTAACAAAAAACTCCCGAAGTTTTGAAAACTTCGGGAGTTTAAATCAATCCTGTAAATCCTTTATAATCCTAAAACGGCAAAGCCCTCTTGAACACCGTTGAAAAACAAACAACAGGTGAAAAATCGTGTCCTATTTTCCGCTGCCTACCTGCATCGGGTTAACACCATTTGATTGCCCGCGGGCTGAGCCGGCGCCAACCTTTTGCTTAAACACCTGAAATTTGGTAGGTTCAGGGAGTTTGCCCCAATAGTTATTGCTTTCGTCGATATCGCAGGTTTCGCGGAATGGGTCAACCAAAATAGAGGCTACTTCCTTATCCTGTACATAAAATTTCGATACATGCTTCTCGTTCAGGCGCCAGATCTGGGCGGGTATGCGGTCGATCATTTTGGTGCCGTCGGTATAAGTGAATTGTACGATGACAGGCATTACCAGGCCGCCTTTATTGCTGAAATTCAGCTCATAAAAAAACTTATTGGCGTATTTCGCTTTGTCCTCGTCAGTGAACGGTTCCTGGGAGCGATCCGCGATTTTTGCTTTCGTCATATCCCTGAATTTCGAACTGTCAACTGCGGCAAGACCACGGTCGTATTTCCAGTAAAAATCGCGCACGATGGTATCTTTATCTACATAGAACTGTATTTTCTTATCCTCGCGGTTTCTTATCTTCGAAATATCATCGTAACTGTTCACTATAGGTGCAGCTACTTTATTGCTATTAGCACCACCCGGTCCGCGGCCCTGGCCAAATTGCGGAGGCAGGTTACCGTTCAAATCAGCTTTGGCCACTTTTACCGAGTCGAGTGAAATATCGCAGGGCTCAATACCATAGAACCATCCTCTCCAGAACCAATCGAGGTTTTCGCCGCTGGCGTCTTCCATTGTCCTGAAAAAGTCGGCAGGTGTGGGGTGTTTAAATTCCCAGCGTTTGGCATATTGCTTAAAGGCAAAATCAAACAACTGGCGACCCATAATAGTTTCACGCAAAATATTCAGCGCTGTAGCCGGTTTGGTATAGGCGTTTGGTCCGAATCTTACAATGTCTTCAGAGTTGGTCATGATAGGCTCCAGTTCATTTTTTGGAAGTTTCATGTAATCAACCTGGGTGTAGGCGGCGCCTTTTTTGCTTGGGAACTTGTTATCCCAAAGCTCTTCTGTAAGGTACTCTACAAATGAATTCAAGCCTTCATCCATCCATGACCATTGGCGCTCGTCGCTGTTAACGATCATAGGGAAGAAGTTATGACCAACCTCATGGATAATTACGCCGATCATGCCGTTCTTGGTGCTTTCGCTGTAGGTGCCATCAGGCTGCGTGCGGCCGTTGTTAAAACAAATCATCGGGTATTCCATGCCATTCGAGGCCTCAACACTCTGAGCAACCGGGTAAGGGTAAGCGAAGGTAAAGCTCGAATATGTTTTTACGGTGTGTGCCACAAGTCTTGTTGAATATTTGCGCCACAGGTTATACGCCTCTTTGCCGTAAAAGCTCATGCACATTACGTTTTTGCCTTCAACATTCTGGCCCATGCCGTCCCATACAAATTTACGGGACGAGGTCCATGCAAAGTCGCGCACATTATTGGCCTGGAAAACCCAGGTCTTTTTGGCTGTGCTTGGGTTAACTTCCCTCTTTTTAGCTTCATCCAGCGTAACAATCTCTACGGGTACGTTTGATGCTTTTGCCTGGTTATAGCGCGCCAGCTGACCCGGAGTTAATACCGCAGCATAGTTGATACATTCGCCGGTACCGCCCACCACGTGATCGGCAGGAACGGTCATTTGTACTTTAAAATTACCGAAGGTTAAGGCAAACTCGCCCCTGCCGGTAAACTGGTGGTTTTGCCAGCCCTGGAAATCGCTGTAAACGCACAAGCGTGGGTACCATTGGGTCATGGTGAACAAATAGTTACCATCGCCGGGAAAAAACTCGTAACCCCCACGACCACCCTGTACCAGCCTATCGCTAATTTTGTAGCTCCATTTTACTTTGAACACAAATTGCTGACCCGGTTTTAATACCGCAGGCAGATCAATCCGCATCATGGTTTTGTTGATGGTATAAGGTAACTCCTTACCCAAAGCATCAGTAATGCTTAATATTTTATCGCCAAAGCCATTGTCTTCGGTTCTAATTTCCGCCCTTTCCAATGCGGCAGTGCCAGCCACTTTTGGCATGGTGGTGCTGGTTTGGTAATTGGCATTGTTAAGGTTGTTGTGCTGATTTTCATCAAGCTGCAGCCAGATATAATCCAGCGGATCAGGCGAATTGTTGAAATAAGTAATGGTTTCGCGGCCGGTAAGCTTCAGGGCTTTTTCGTCCAGTTCGCATTTAATGTCGTAATCGGCACGTTGCTGCCAGTATTTTGCACCTGGGGCGCCGCTGGCGGTCCGTTGTTCGTTTGGCGTTGGTAAGATTGTGCCAAGCTGCTCAAACTTGTTACCATGATTGCTCGTTGGATTATTCTGAATATCCTGCGCAAAGCCCACACCCATAAAGGTGCAGATGGTAAATAGTGAAGTAAAAACTTTTTTCATCGTATAATTAATTTGGTCAGTTATTCTTTGTTAGTCCGGAAGTCGGGAAGACCGAAAGTCCGGAAGGTGTGTACCTTTCATTTAAGCCCGTCGTTAGCCTCACCTAAACAGCGAAGTACTCATGAACACCTATTAAAATAATTAGCGCCGTGAATAATCCTCTCCAAAGGAGAGGACTTTAGCTGCGTTCTTTTTTTAAGCCCTCTCCTTTGGAGAGGGTTGGGTGAGGCATAATCACCACGGCAGTCTCTCCAAAGCCATCTTCAGCGAAAGCGCAAATACGCCGGATGACAGGAAAAAGATCCAGTCCCGCTTTTTTATTTTTAACAGATTTAAGAACAGTACGCCTATTATTAAAATTATAGCCACACAAAATATTTGTCCGGCTTCCAGGCCCACATTAAACCCAAACAAGCCCCAGCCTACGGTTTGGTCCTTCGCCAGCATAATACGGATGGCATTTGCGAATCCCATGCCATGTATAAGGCCGAAAAACAAAGCAAGGTAATAATTTATCCTCGCACTCGTACCCTTGCTGTCAACCTGGAAAATGTTGTTCAGCGCCGTAATAAATATAGTGCAGGGAATTAAAAACTCCACCCACTTGCTGCTGAAACGGATCACATCATACACACTGAGGGCAAGGGTTAATGAATGCCCTATAGTGAAAGCCGTAACCAGGATCAGCACCCGCTTAATGTCCCAAATTGAATAAACACATGCCAGGGCGAGGATAAACAGCTGATGATCCAGTGCATCTTTGCTGATAATATGCTCCCAACCCATCTTAAAATAAAAAGCAAAGTCGGACATTATAAATAAACGGTTGAAAGCACTAATTTAGGGCGTTTTTTTAACAACAAAAACCCCGATACACTATGTTGGCATTTATTTTCAAACCGCTATTATATTGTTACATATTTTTAGGTGTTTTGATCCCTGTGGGGCACACAGTTAAGACATTTCACCCCATACACGTGAGCACTGCCAATATTGAATACAATAGCAAGGACAACAAGCTGGAAGTGATCTGCACTATTTTTACGGATGACTTTGAAGCCGGTTTGGCCAAGCAATACAGTACCAAAACCGATCTTAACAAAGCCGAAATGCATGCCGCAATGGATGCGCTGGTTAAGCAATACCTTGCCGCTAATTTGAAGATCCAGGCAGATAATGCCCCGGTAAAACTAAACTACCTGGGTTTCGAGATTAACCGGGAGGGCACTGATATTTACCTTGAATCGGACAAAATACTGCAGCCTAAAAAGGTGGATGTGGAAATCAGCCTGCTTTATAACCTTTTCGACGATGAGATAAACATTGTACACGTTATTGTAAACGGGGTGCGTAAAAGTGAGAGAGTGAACTACCCGGATAAAAAGGTGGTGCAGCTGTTTTAGCCATAAAAAGGATATGAAACAAGCATTTGTATATTGTTTAAAGGTGTACCTCACAGGGACCCTGCTGGCCATATTGTTCTCGGGCCTGGTTAGTTATAACGTGCATCGGGCAACGTTCCAATCGTTTGGGGTATCTTATAGTTTATTCTATCAGCAATTTGCCAGCCTGTGGGAATATATCTTATTGGGATCAACTATTGTTTGGGCAATCCTTGTTAAACTTGTTCAGATGACCAACAACACAAACTGGACCGATTTTAAAAAACGAAGGGCCATATTCCTTATGGTTGAAGGGTTCAACGCTGTTTTAATTATTGTAGTTTACCTGTTGATCAGGCGCAACGATGTGCTTCCGTGGATGCTGTTGTGGTTAATATATGCAACTACCTTAGCCATGTCGGTTATGGTTTACCGGGCGAAAATTGATCGTGTGTCAAGGCGGGAATAGCGGATTTCACTATTTAAACGTTTTATCCAGCCATGCTACAACTTCTTCCCAGCTTTCGAGAGGTATTTTAGCATGCGTGGCGTTTTTCATCACAAAAAATTCCTTTTTGTTGCCGGGTATTAAATTGTAGAAATCCTTCACTTTATCAATTTCAAATAATTCGTCTTTATCACCAACACCCACTAAAACCGGGATATTTAAGGTTTTCGGAAGCCTGAGTTTTTTTACATCTATCATGGTAAGAAACCGGAGCGTGTACCTGAAATTGAACAAGGTATCTTTCGAAACAGTCATACCATCCCGGTAATATTCAACTGCGGGATACGAAGGACGGAAAATAGAACTTGCCAGAATTTTTGTCTGCTGAAAAAACGGAACTGGTTTGCTTAGGCCTTTGCGGCCCTCGTAAGCGCCGGAAAGCAATATTAATCCTGAGATTTCTTTCGGGACTGTATCAGCAGCGCAAATCGCCATAGCTACGCCCAGGCTGTGCCCCAAAATAATCACTTTTGAAAATCCAAGTCCTTTGATATATCTTACAGATTCGGCCAGATCAGCAATCCATCTATCTTTTCCCGGGCTGTCACCCCGGTTGCCGTCGGATAAGCCATGGCCCCGGTAATCAAGACCGAAAACCGTATAGCCGCCTTGCGAAATGGGGATAGCGGCCATGCTATAGGGGCCGCTATAGGCGGTGAAACCATGAAAAATTAAAACGGCTATGTCTTTTTTTGCAGGGTCGATACTGGTAGGGTTCCACCTCCGCAGGAAGAGTGTAACGCCATCGGTCGTCTTTAACAGGTTATGCGAGCCGGTGTACTTCTGCCTCAAAACAGCAGCCTCGGCAGGCGTGATCCCTTTGTTTTTTATCCTCGAATGAGTTGGAAGATAAGCTAAGATCAATCCAAAAATGAAGATAGCCACAAATAAGAAAAATAAGGTGTACAAAACCCGTTTGATTATTTTTTTCATGTTTTTATTTTTATTTGGTTGGTGTTCCGTAACCTCATTCGTAAATTTTAAGTCGAAAGCCTTGGGTTTTATGTCGGAAAAGGGTGAAATTTGACTTTAACCTGGACCTGTTGTTTATAATTGAATTGAAATATAAATCAATTACTTAACTATTTCATTTATTGGGCATAATTTTTTTGATAATTGGGGTCTTGCCCGGCATACTATCGGCAGAAAGAGGAGTCACCGACAAACTGATTAACAGCAGGTTAAAAGCACGCGAGTTATTTTATGCCAATATTTTATGTTATTATTACACATTGATTAAACCCGCAATTCAAAAACTTTAAAACTTAAGAATGTCGCCCCATCCGCACAATTCTGCAAAATCATTGGTCCCGATTATTGCTGCATCTACCGTCGGTGCACTTTTCGAATTTTATGATTTTTATATTTTCGGAAGCCTCGCCACTATCATCTCTACAAAATTTTTCCCTGCCGGAAATCCGACTGCGGCCTTTTTGGCTACACTGGCCACTTTTGCGGCCGGGATGCTGGTACGCCCGTTTGGCGCGTTGTTTTTTGGTCGTTTGGGAGATCTCATCGGGCGAAAATATACGTTCATGGTTACCATTGTGCTGATGGGTGGTGCCACCTTTGCCATTGGCCTTATACCGGCTTACCAAACAATTGGTTTTTGGGCTCCAATTATAGTGCTTACTTTAAGGATTTTGCAGGGGTTGGCCATTGGCGGCGAGTTTGGCGGCGCTGCCACCTTTGTGGCCGAGCATTCGCCGGTAAATAAACGGGGATTTTTGACATCCTGGATAACATTTACGGGTGGTTTCGGCGTTGCTGTTGCATTTGGGGTGATCATGGGAACAAAAAACTCTATGTCAATATCCAGCTGGGAAAGCTGGGGTTGGCGTATCCCTTTCCTTTTATCAAGTGTGTTGGTGGTGGTATCGGTAATTATCAGGAAAAACATGTCGGAGTCGCCCTTGTTTGCCAAAGCTAAAGCAGAAGGTAAAACTTCGCGCAACCCTTTGAAAGACTCATTTGGGAATAAGGAAAATTTAAAAGTGGTGCTTTTAGCCATCTTCGGATTAACCCTTGGAATTGGAGTGGTAGGTTACTCTTCAACTTTTTTTCTTCAAAGCTTCCTGGTTAAATTTATGTTTGTGGACTATGACCAGGCCAACCAGCTATTAATTATCGGTTTAACCTGCGGTGCGCCCCTTTACATGTTCTTTGGCTGGTTATCCGATCGTGTAGGCAGAAAACCGATATTAATGATGGGCCTTTTTTTAGGGATCGTAGGTTTCCGTCCGGTTTTCGATCAGATTTACCAAACTGTTGATCTTCAAAAAAAAGTGGAGAATAAATCTGCTATGACGGTTGATGTAAAACAACAGAGTTTGCCAAATAAGGAACAGCTTACTATAACAACCACACAGCATTTTTATACAGATGGCACTTTATTAGCTGAAGTAAAAAAGCAAACGCCGCGCATAATTAATCCGGATATTTCAAAAGTTATAAAAATTAGCCCTGCTGACGAGCGAAAGCTTATTTTTTTGGTTTTTCTTTTGGTGATTATCGTCGCAATGGCTCACGGTGCTTCGGCGGCATATTTGGTCGGGATGTTTCCGTTAAAGATCCGTTATACTTCTATGTCGCTACCCTATCACATAGGTTTCGGTATCCTTGGTGGCCTGGCCCCGGTTATATCCGCGTATTTAATTGCAAAAGCTAATGCGGGCCACAGCCCCGATTATTACCTGGCAGGCCTAAACTATCCAATTATACTCATGAGCATCAGTTTGGTAATAGGGATTTTGTACCTCAAAGAAAACAGGGCGGAGCAGGTATCGCGTATAAAAAATCCTGCTAAAAAGAACAGGTTAAAAAGAATGCTTGGTTTTGTATGGATTCTCCTCGGTTTAGTTGCTGCTTATTTGGGCATTATTGAATTGGGGCTTCCAAAGATGAGGACAGGCAAGCCCGACGACCTGATCTTTAGCCTTATCGTGATGTTTGTAGTTACACCGATTATTACCATTGGCTTGTGCATTTTTGGGAAATATGCATTACAGGGGGAGTATGACGATAAAGCTTGATTTGTAAGTGAAACTGTCTTACCAGGGCTCCATAGGCGCCTTCTAAATGTGCGTCAAATAATTTTAATGCGTTTGCCCTTCGCTTTGCCCCCTTAATGTTCAAATCATCAACTTTATCCCTATTTTAGCGTTTTTAATTACGTTCCGCTTATTTTGATATGAATAAATCATCCGCAGGCCTGTTTGTCTCACGAACTCTTTTCCTCCTTTTTATTTTCATTTTATTGTTTGCAGGCAGATGTAACCGGGGGCTTCGGAAAATACAGGAAGAAAATGCTATTAAACAGGCTGCGGCCATCCGGACAAAAAATTTAATAAAAACCATCCGGGGGATAAGCTATACCGAGGTGCGGCGTAAGTTTGATAATGGTCTTTCGTTTAGTCGTGTTGGTTATCAGCTGGTGCCGGAGTGGCGTATCTCATTTCCATCGGTAGATTCGGTAAATATCTACAGCCCTAAAAAAGGCCGGTTTTTAAATGCCCCGGTAGTGTTCGACCATGACTCAATTTTTAATGTGGCCTGGGCCTGGCTCAAGTTGCGCTATCTGAATAAAGACAGCCTGCAGTTTGTGGTGCTGCACGTACACGACAACGTGATACAGGATGAAAAGGTGCATGTGTTTATGACCTTTTACTCCAATAGTTATATCAGGAATGTTCTGCACTCGGATACCACCAGGCTTTGGGCGCCGGGCAAAAAGGATACCCTTTTTATAAAGGCGAAATCTGAACTTGCAAATAAGTCGCCGGAGAATGCTTTTGCCGGAACCGATCCTGCATCACTTAGCTCCAGAAGTCCTTTGATAACGGTGAAAAAGGAAGTGCCGCCCGATGCTGTTGATGGTGGTAAACCCTACGATGCCTACCTGCTTCCTAAGTACGATATTACAATCCGCAAGGCTTATGATGATTTTGACTATTTGTACAGTGTGTTTGTGGATGAAAAAGGGCAGCTGATCTTTCGGAAATCGAACCAATTTATGTTTCCGGAATTTAAAGAATCGACCGAAAGTGCGATGAAAGGGATTACAGATGGCTATCTTAAACTTTACCTTAAGGTTATTCCCGGTAAAACATTGGGAATCCCCCATACCAGTATTATTATGCTGAATGTTTCGGGTGAAAAGAAATAGGGGGCCTATATTGGCTGCTTTTTTACAGGTGTAAACAATTTAAACATTTTCGGGTTCATAATAGGCAGGTGGTGAAAATATTAAATTATTACTACTACCTTTAGTTAAAGCCAGATTAAGGAGGCATGGGAACAAACCAAAAACCGGAAGAACCAACCAAAAAGGAATTACCCTATACCGCAAAGGTGTGGCAAACCATCGCTATTGTGGCTTTGCTTGTGGTGGTTATATTGATTTTAAGAGTTGCGTTTGGTGTGCTGCTGATGGCATTGGCCGGATCACTTATGGCGGTTTATTTTCATGGCCTTGCGGGTATGATTGAACGTAAAACCAGACTGAGCCGGAAATTTGCTATGATTATTTCCGTTACCGGGACTATTGTGATTATGGGATTATTGGTTTGGTTTATCGGCGCGAAAATACAAACCCAGGTGGCGCAGCTAAGCAATACGCTGCCTCATACAGTTAGTTCCGTCAAAGCAAAACTTGACCAAAGTCTTGCAGGACAAAAACTGCTTGAATATTCCTCTGGGGATAATTCAAAGAAATTGCTTGATACGGTTCAAACTTTTTTTAGTACCAGTTTTGGCGTGCTGGGCGATATGTATATTGTTTTATTTCTGGGTATATTTTTTACGGCCAGCCCATCGCTTTACAAAGATGGCATAATGGTGCTGGTCCCGGCAAAGCAAAAGCAGGTTGCCCAGGTTATTATGGACAGGATCAGCCTGGCGCTTAAAGGCTGGCTCAAAGGGATGCTGCTTTCTATGGTGCTCATCACTATTTTAATTACCATAGGCTTAACTATTGTTGGTGTACCTGCTGCCCTGGTGCTGGGGCTGATCACCGGAATCCTTGAGATTGTTCCCAATTTAGGGCCACTCATCGCCATGATCCCGGGCGTCTTGCTGGGCTTCACTATGAGTACCAATATTGCCATAATTGTTGCCATAATTTACATCGCATCTCAAACTATTGTCGCCAATATTGTAACCCCGCTGATCCAAAAAAAGATGATCAACCTGCCGCCGGCGTTAACACTCATCAGCCAGTTAATTATGGGCACGCTATCAGGCGCATTAGGAATCATTTTAGCTGTGCCGCTACTTGCCATCCTTATTATTATGGTGGATGAATTGTATGTAAAGAAGATAAGTGAGATAAAGGCAGGTTAAAAGCGTGATTTTTGATGGCAAAAAACAGGCTCTAAATGACGTTTTTACGCTTTCAATTTTGCAATCCCATTTTTAAAGGTCTAAAAAATCAATATCAAGGCAATTGCCAGCAGCGCCGGTAATGCCTGGATAAAAAAGATCCTTTTGCTCACCGTCATCGCGCCGTAAATGCCGGCAACACTCACACAGGATAAAAAGAAAAGGCTTACGTTATGTTGCCATTCGGGATTAGTGATCAGCAGCGCCCAAACCAATCCGGCTGCCAGGAAGCCATTATACAAACCCTGATTCCCGGCCATTACTTTGGTCTCTTTAAACTGCGCGGCGGGGATCGTTTTAAAAACTTTGGGCCCCTTGCTTGTCCAGGCAAACATTTCCAGGTATAAAAAATAGGTATGCAAAACAGCCACCAGGCCAATCAGTATTTTAATAAGGAGTTCCATCTTAGGGTTTTGGTATAAATTTAGGATTTTTTGAGTTAAAAGCACAAAATTAGCTGAAAGCACAAAGCGTAAAGCCGAAAGCTTTTTTGTCTCCTGCTTTTTGCTTTCAGCTACCCGTTACTGGCAACTCTACAAAAAAGGTAGTTCCCTTGCCGGGTTCACTTTCGAGCCAAATTTTACCGCCATGCGATTCAATGATTTGCTTGCTGATATATAAACCCAAACCAAAAGGTTGTTCGCCCTGTGTCCCGTGGCGCATGGCCGAAGTAAAGGGGTCAAATATTTTACTTTGCAGTTCGGCAGCAATGCCAAGGCCTGTATCAGTTACTGTTATCAATACTTTGTCAGCTTGCTTCCTGCTTTCAATTCGGATCGGGCTGCCTTCGGGACTGAATTTAATGGCATTAACAACCAGGTTATTTATTACGCGCCATATTTTTTCACGGTCACCCATAATCTTAACCGGAACATCGCTGGTTAAAGTAAGCTGCTGGTTTTTGTCTTTCGCTCTAAAACTGAGCAGGTTTACGCACTGGCCGAGCAACTCACCCAGGTCGAGTTCTTCTATTTTTAAAGTTTGCTGCTGGTCGAAATCTGTTTCCAGCAGGTCATTAATCAGGTCAAGGGAGTTTTTGCTGCTTACCTGTACGAGTTTCATCAACTCCTTCATGTCGGCTGGCAGCTTCTCATCCGGTTGCAGCATGCCGCTTATAGTATAGATGGCGCTAATAGGATTACGCAGGTCGTGTGCGACAATTTTAATCAACCTGGCATAGTCTTTATTCATAATTTCCAGGGCCTCCATTGTTGATTCCGTCTGCTCAAACTGCATCCGTAAAGCCCCCGATGTTTTTCTGAGCTGTTTTACATTTCGCCACAAAACAGCCATAGCTACAATAGTGAGCAACAATAAAAAGCCGCTGACAAATAAAAATTTCAACTGATAAGCCGATTGCAACTGGGCCGATTCAAGCTGCTGGTCTTTTAGCGCATACTCTATATAATCAATGCTGGAATTATTATCGGTTTTTTCCTGTTCATCGTGCAGGTTCAGTAATGCTTTGCTGTAAAAAAAGGCGTTGGCTGTGTCCTTTTTTATGGTATAAAAGTCGAACAGTTTTTTCGAAACCGACTCCATATAAACCCTGTACTTTTTCTCATTAGCAATAGTAAGCGCTTGTTTGTAATAACTTACGGCCTTAGCCGGATCGGTAGTAGCAAATTGATCGCCCAGGTCAATGATCATGTCCAGGCTTAAATAATAAAGGTTGTTTTTTATCGCATCAAACACAGCCTGTTGTAACAGGGCGATGCCTTTATCCCTTTGTCCGTTTTTTATATAGTTATCTGCGGTTAGTTGTTCAATGGCAAGTAATACCCGTTTATCTTTGTATTTTTCAGCAATTTGTTTGGCTTTGCCGATATAAGCAAGGATCGAGTCTTTCGCAAAATCAGCGGGGTATAACATCATATAATTATACCAAACCAAGGCCATGATGGAATCCCGTTTTAGCGTTGCACCGTCTGAAACAGCTCTTTTAAAACTGCTTTTGGCTTTTGGATCTTTACCAATTTCCTGGTAAGCCATCGCGATATTCATGGTAGCTTCTACGGCATCGGCTGTATCGTGGATTGCCGTATAACGGATATAGGCCTCATTATAGTAGCGGAGTGCCAGTTGCAGGTTGCCCTTTAAATCGTACACAACGCCCAGGTTATTGGCTGCACCGGCACTGCCTTTGGCGTATTGCAGTCTGCCTGCTATACTGCGGGCGCGTTCTGTGTAAAAAAAGGTGCTGTCGATACTGTTTTCGTAAAGGAGCATGCCTAACCTGTTAAGGGCGTCGACATAGTGCAGGCTATCCTTAATAAAAGGCAATTGTTTTTTCAATTTCCTGATACTTTCTATCTGCCCGTTACATACAGCGCAACATAACAATATAAAAGAAAAAAGCGCCGCCAGTTTTTTCATAAAACAAACACCAGTTAATGAAGTCAGTAATTTAAAAGTACATATTAATTGTAAAGTAGTCACAAAGAAATATGTATTCTCTTTATACTGATATTGGTGGTAAATTGATTCGGATTATTGAAAAATAGTTGCCCTGTAGAAGGATAATGACAAATTAATGGAAAAGCAAAGGCAGTGTAAACCAAGTGAGTGCATTGGCGATAGAAATGGTAATGGCGGAATTTTTCCGGCAGGGAACTGTCCCTGCCGGAAAAACAAAGTCTTAAAACCTAATTCTGTTTGTGTAGCTCAACCCTGCGGTTGATAACCCTCCCTGCCTCCGTACTATTGTCGGCAACCGGATTGGCGACGCCATAACCCGTAGCAGTTAAATTTGAAGAATGTATCCCCGAATTAATCAAATATTCCTTCACGGAATTGGCTCTGTCTTGTGATAAAGCAAGATTGTGCTCCGCGGTACCTTCCTCAGATGCATATCCCTTTAAAACAAATTTAGCAGTGGTATCCATTTTCATATTCATTGCGGCCTGGTCCAAAACCGGGTACGAATCCGTTCTCAAAACGCTCGAGTTAAACTCAAACTGGATATTACTGAAATTGTAATTGGGTGTTTGCACAGTGACAACAGGTTTTGTTTCCTGAACAGGTGTAACGGGTTTAGCTTCCTGCACAGGGGCTACCGCCTTTACGCTATCGGTAGCAGGTTTCTGAACTAATTTTTTGGCCTTGCATGCCTGTAGTGCAATTAATGCTGATGAAATAATAATGATTGAGAAACTTGATCTGTTAAAGTTCATAAAGAGCTGTTTTGTTAGTTTTAATTTAATAATAGAACGAACAAAAATAATTAAAGGTTTAATCAGGGAGATAAAAAATTAAGTTTAATGATTGTTTTTTGCCCTGCTAAAGCCTGCTCCAAATCCTTTATCAAATAATCTGCGTCCTCTAAGCCCACATACATCCGGATGAGTTGGTGACGCGAATTGGTCTTATCATAATCGCTTAAAGCTATTCCGGCAATTGAGGGGATGATCAAACTTTCGTGCCCACCCCACGATACCGCCATCAGGATATGCTGCAGCTTGTCGCAAAATGCTTCTATTTTTTGTACCGACGGATCTTTTAGTGTAAAGCTGAACATCCCGCCACAGCCCTGCATTTGCTTATGTGCAAGTTCAGTTTGTTTAAAGTTAGGGCTGAAGGGCCATATTACTTTATCAACTGCCGGATGGTTTGACAGCCATTCTGTAACCACTTTGGCGGTCTCAAAACTGCGCTGCATCCTTAACGGCAAAGTACGCAGCCCCCTGATGAGCAGCCAGGCAGAATGAGGCGACAAAGTTGGCCCGATGTTCATAAACTCATGATCGAAGATCCGTTTGATAAGTTCTTTGCTCCCGGTTAAAACGCCTGCTACCACATCCGAATGCCCGCCGATATATTTGGTTGCCGATTGTGCCACTAAATCGATTCCTAATTTAATGGGCTGTTGGTAAAGGGGCCCGCAATAGCTGTTATCAATCATGGTGAGGATGCCTTTTTCTTTTGCTATTTTGGCGATAGCCTGCAGGTCCTGCAATTCGTAACTGAATGTATTTGGGCTTTCCAGGTATATAAGCCTGGTATTTGGGGTGATTGCTTTTTCTATATTTTCAATTTCCGAGCCATCAACAAATGTGGTATGGATACCAAACTTTGGTAAAAAATTGTTGAACAGTTTAATGGTCCAGCTATAAGGGTTTTCAACCGAAACGATATGGTCGCCCTGTTTAAGTATAGCAAGGATAGGCACACTTACCGCTGCAATCCCGCTGCTGAACACCAGGGCATCTTCGGCGCCGTCCAATGCGGCCAGTTTTTGCCTTAAAATTGTTAACGTAGGATTTTGCCCCCGCGAATAAAGCAGCGCATCGTATTCTTCGGCTAATGCCCCGCGAAAATCGCTTACGGTTTTAAAGGTAAAATTGCTGGTTTGAATAATCGGCGGCGAAACAGCGTTGAAATAGTTTTCCCGCTCTTCGCCTAATTCGTTAAGTATGTATGATAGTTCCATGTTATTCAATTGGGGTTTCTGTTTTCTTTTTCCAGGTGCAGGCATAGTAAATCGCCAGTCCCAAACCATAACACGCCAGGCAGATCAGCGCGGCATAAGGATTTTCTCTGAATGTGATAAAAATATTCGCGGTAACAAACCAATAGGATAGAATAAAGATAATGGGTACCAGCGGGAACCATTTGATGGTATAAATACCCGTGCCGTCAAGGTGTTTTGTTTTCTTCCGGAGCAGGAAAATGGCTGCCGCCGCCATGGATAAACCAATCGTATCAAAAAACATTACATATTTAAGCATCTCACTAAATTTTGCCACAAAGAAGAGGATCAAAATAATAGCCGCTATAAAAAAACTCATGCCAAACTCCTGTACCTGAGTTTTTGGGTTTACTTTTTTAAATATCGGCGGCAAAATCCCGTCTTCGGCCATTGCATAATACACACGGGGATTGGCCAGCACATTTACATTCACATAAGCAAGTACCGATAAAAAAATCATAATAGAGGTGATCTTATACCCTGTGGCGCCAAAGATCACCCCGATCATTTTAGCCGCTAAGGCCGGGGTTTTTTGTAATCCGCCAATACCCAATACATGGAAGTATGCGTAATTAATAGATAAATACAGAGTAATAACCGTAATGATGCCGAAAGTTATTGCTTTTGGAATATTGGTTTTGGCATTGATGATGTCCCCGCCAAAATTTATGGTTTGCTGGTAGCCGCCATAGGTAAAAAATACAGCGACGAGGCTGAGCCCGAAAGCAGTGATCATATTGCCAGAGTGGGGTACTGCTACTGTTTGAAGCGGTAAGCCGGTACTTTTAAATACCGCTGTACAGATCAGTACGATCATGCTCATTTTAAATATAATGAGTACGCTTTGAGCGCGTGCGCTCATTTTAATGCCTAAAAAGTTAATGACATACAATACCGCCACAGAAGTAATGGTGATGATCTTCGTTCCTCCATCGCCCTGCCAGTTGGCCGGCAATAAAAATGGTTTGATGTAATCTGCACCGATGAGTGCAACGGCGGCAACAGAAGCAGCATTGCTGATCACCAGCACCCAATTGATCATAAATGCTATGGCAGGATGGTAACAATAGCTAAAAACTTTGTAAAAGCCGCCGGTCATTGGGTACCGGGCACCAATCTCGGCAAAAGTGAGTGCCCCGCATAAACTTACCAAACCGCCGAAGATCCAGGCGCCGAAGAAGATATAAACGTTTCCGGCTTTGTTGGCAACGTCGCTTGGCGTTGCAAATATTCCCATCCCAATTATTAAACTAATGACGATCATCGTCAGATCAAAGCGGTTGAGTTTCGGTTTTATGCTCATTAATTTATCTAATTGTTTTTAATCTAAATATAAATTTTAATTTTGTTAAAGTTAAGCCTGGTTAATTTTTGATTAATGACTATTGTTTGCGCAATATAATGGAATTTTTTTTGAGGCAATTTAAGCAAATGTTTATAGCAGCAATGTTTATGCTGTTTATTTGCCCCGCCATAGCGCAGGTAAAGCAACAGTCGGTCGTCCATAAAAAGCCGGCTGAACTAATGGGTCAGATCCGGGAGTTTTATCATTTAATAGCGCAGGCTAATGTTTCTTATACCTATCCAAAAGGTTTTGTGGAAACCTTAGCGCCTAATAACGAGGATTTTACATTTGATTATGCCCTTGAATTGCCGGGGAAAGATTTTGAAATCTGGTTCCAGGTTAAATCAGAAAAGGAAGACTGGATCCGCTATCAACAAGCACAAACTGCCCCGAATTCACAGTTGGCCAACCCTGATTCTGCATATAATGATTGGGGTAAAGCCCATGCGCTCGCATTCACAGGCGACCAAAAATATTTTGTAACAATTATACCACCCAATATTTTGGCCCGCTATCACGCCGATGCAGGAAAAACCTACCTGCTAACCCTGCTTGACCTCCCTGATACCAAACATTATAAATACGCCCTGCTGATCACCCTTCAAAAAAACCATACCGGTACTATCATGGCCGTGTGTTTTACCAATGATAAAGGCCCCGAGTTTTTTAAAAACATTAATAGGGCCGGTAACTGTCTGAAGTTTAAATAATAATTTCATTATGTTGATAAGTTGAGACTATGGAATGATGAATTCTGTTCCTTAATATTATTTTTGCCTTCGTGAACGTCATTGGTCATTGTGTCATTAGTCATTGGCATATTGGCTAATTGACACCCCTGGAGGTGAGTGAAGTATTGAAGCGATATTAGTGCACCCTCAATGACTAATGACCAATGACAAAAAAAAATGGCAGAACCTGTAGATTATAGTGATGATAGTATCCGTTCACTGGATTGGAAAGAACATATCCGTTTGCGGCCGGGGATGTATATTGGTAAACTGGGCGATGGCTCGGCTTATGACGATGGCGTATACGTTTTACTGAAAGAGATCATTGACAACTCCATTGATGAGTTTGTAATGGGGGCCGGTAAAACCATTGAAGTCAGCATGAGCGATCATAAAGTGTCCGTGCGTGATTATGGGCGGGGCATACCATTGGGTAAAGTGATCGACTGCGTTTCAAAAATAAATACCGGAGGCAAGTACGACAGCAAGGCCTTTCAAAAATCTGTAGGTTTGAATGGTGTAGGTACAAAGGCGGTTAATGCGCTTTCAAACTCATTCATAGTACAATCTTATCGCGATGGCCGTACAAAACTGGCTGAATTTGAAAAGGGTGAATTAATAAGAGAGGATTCTGAAAAGGATACCACTCAGCGTAACGGTACAGCAATCAATTTTATTCCCGACGATACGATTTTCAGGCATTACCGTTTTATTCCGGAATTTGTAGAAAGTATGATCTGGAACTATGTGTTCCTGAACTCGGGGCTAACCTTAAACTTTAACGGTCAGAAATATTTTTCGGAACGCGGACTTTATGACCTGCTTACCCGTAACTCAGACGCTGAAAATATCCGTTATCCTATCATACATCTAAAGGGCGAAGACATAGAAATTGCCCTGACCCACGGTCAGCAATACGGCGAGGAATATTACTCCTTTGTGAATGGTCAGCACACCACGCAGGGCGGAACGCACCAGGCGGCCTTCCGTGAGGCGGTAGTGAAAACCATCCGCGAGTTTTATAAAAAGGAATTTGACGCTTCGGATATCCGGGCATCTATTGTGGCGGCCGTGGCCATAAAAGTACAGGAGCCTGTGTTTGAATCGCAAACAAAAACGAAACTTGGCTCACAAAATATCGGTCCGGAAGGACCTTCGGTACGGGGATTTATCAATGATTTTTTAAAGAAGGAATTAGACAATTACCTTCATAAAAATCCAGCTGTAGCCGATGCCCTGCTAAAGCGTATTATGCAATCTGAACGGGAGCGCAAGGATATTGCAGGCATAAAAAAATTGGCCAATGAGCGTGCCAAAAAAGCATCCCTGCACAACCGCAAACTGCGCGACTGCAAGGTGCATTTTGATGAAACGCACGAACGCCACCTGGATACCACCCTGTTTATTACGGAAGGAGATTCGGCCAGCGGGTCTATCACCAAATCACGTGATGTGATGACACAGGCGGTTTTTAGCTTGAAGGGTAAGCCCCTGAACTGCTTCGGCCTCACCAAAAAGGTGGTTTATGAAAATGAGGAGTTTAACCTGCTGCAGCATGCCCTGAACATTGAGGACGGTCTGGACGACCTGCGCTACAATAACATTGTTATAGCAACTGATGCCGATGTGGACGGGATGCACATCCGGCTGTTGCTGATGACTTTCTTCCTGCAATTTTTCCCGGATCTGGTAAAGGCCGGTCATGTTTTTATTTTGCAGACGCCCCTGTTCAGGGTGCGTAATAAAAAGGAAACCATTTACTGTTACAGTGATGAAGAACGGCGAAATGCCATAGCCAAATTAGGCGCCAAGCCCGAGATCACCCGATTTAAAGGTTTGGGCGAGATCTCACCGGATGAATTCGGTTTATTTATCGGTAAAGACATCCGCCTTGATCCTGTTATTTTGAAGGATGCCAATATCAAAGCATTGCTCGAATATTTTATGGGTAAAAACACACCTGCCCGTCAAATGCATATCGTTAATAACCTGAGGGTGGAGAAAGATGATGAAAGTATCAATCCGCTGGTGGCCGAGGATGTGGATAGCGTGATTTTGCCGGTGGCGGTGTAGCGTGTGATAGACTACATGGGCGAGGCCTTGCGATGGGTTATACCCATCGTTGACATATTATGCCCTTTCAGGGCTTAAAGAAACATGGTAATCTTAAAGTCTAAATCATCATTCAGACAAAAAAATCACTTAATTTGTTAACGCTTTGATGTTTTCTTCCGTCAGGCATTTCAAAATCCAAAAAGTATGAAACTGAAGTATTTACTGCTATTCTTCCTGGCTATCACCACAGGTGAACATGTATTTGCACAAAGGGGTTTTCCTTTTGACAATGAGATCCGTGAATTTAAACACCAGGACAGTATCAGCTTCCCGCCAAAAAACGGCATTTTATTTATTGGTAGCTCCTCCATCCGCAAATGGACCGACCTGGAGCAGCGATTTGCAGATAAACCAATTATAAGGCGCGGTGTAGGCGGTTGCGAACTTTGGCAGCTGGTGGATTATTATACCCCTTATATTTTGTTCCCGTACCACCCGCGCAAGATCTTTATTTATGCCGGCGAAAATGACATTGCCGCGGGCAAAACCGGCGTATTTGTGTTTAACGAGTTTCAAAAGCTTTTTGAAATGATAGGGAAGCAACTGCCGGATGCGACTATCTATTTTATGGCTATAAAACCAAGCCCCAGCCGGGCCAAATATTTTGCAGAGGTAGATAACGCAAACCGACTGATAAAAAACTATCTCGCAAATAAGCCCAACTGCGCATTTATCGACGTTGCTTCGGCAATATTAAAAGATCATTCATCCGCTCCGGATTCGTCACTTTTTGAGACGGATTACCTGCATCTGAACAGCAAAGGCTACGACAGGTGGCAACGGGTTTTGCAGCCGTTTGTTAATTAAGTTAAAGCTTAAAGGCAAAAGCAGAAAGCGAAAACAAAAAGCGAAACAATAACTGATTATATCCGGGGAGAATTTGATAATAATTCCGAAATTGGCTTTCTGCTTTAGCCTTTCGGCTTTCTGCTTAAAATCCATGATTGAATTCAATACCATAATACTACAATTTGCGGAGCAGGGCGAAAAAACCGGATGGAGCTACATTGCCATCACCGCCGATATGGCGCAACAGCTAAAACCCGGTAACAAAAGGCCCTTCAGGGTGCGGGGCATGCTGGATGGTTCTGCAATTAATGGCATTGCTTTAATGCCTATGGGCGATGGCTCTTTTGTTATGCCGCTGAAAGCAGAGATCAGGAAAAGGATTCATAAAAATGCCGGGGCCATGCTGCACGTTTGTATAGAAGAAGATACAGAATATAAAGTTGAAGTGCCCGACGACCTGCAGGAATGTTTTGATTTTGAGCCCGAGGCGCAGGATTTTTTTTACAGTTTGCCCAAATCGCACCGCGATTATTTTATAAAATGGATCGA
>Ga0364922_10321_pt1 | contig 26479 bp, 23 predicted proteins | sample ExccelJu500001D4_2_FD_206955 | JGI IMG/M metagenome (GOLD analysis project Ga0364922, IMG submission 206955) | Enriched cells from Trout Bog Lake Hypolimnion, Wisconsin, USA - BchlTB.June20.5000.01.D4 | ecosystem: Environmental > Aquatic > Freshwater > Lake > Hypolimnion/Profundal zone | place...
CTGCCACGCACTGGCTCTGCTATGGCTAAGGCTTGGTCGCCGACTAGCTAGATTGGTGACGGCCTATCCGCGCAAAGCATGAAAGCCAATATGATCAAAGAACACGACCGCATCGTTTTGAAAGCCGCCATTCCCGCCGAAGGGCTGGAAGCGGGCGACGTGGGGACGGTGGTGCATATTTACGCCGATGGCGCGGCCTATGAAGTGGAATTCACGACGCTGGAAGGCAATACGGCAGCAGTGGTGACGGTGGAAGCCGCCCAAGCCCGCCCCGTCCACAAACGGGAGATCACCCACGCGCGGGAATTGCAACTGGCCTGACCACGCCGGGTGCAGGTGTGGCTGTCTTGCCCAACGACACACACATTTTAATCCAGCGCGCCGCCGCCGAACTCAAAACGGCTGGCGCACGGGAAATTTACGGAGAATGAACTCGTCCGCGTGGGATAAATTCCGCAAGCAACAGGCGACGGAACGTGAACAATTGCAGCCCCTCCAACTGGCCGGGGCGGTGCCCGGCGCTCCGATTGCGGATCAAAGACTATTGGTTCCCGGGGATGAAGAAATGGGCACTTTGATGGCGGGCTGATGCGGATCGCTGCTGGTCACGACCAATTCACCCGCCTTGGGATCAGGAAGCACAAAACCTTTGGGAAATTCCACCACCACGCGAAAGACTCGCTTGGGCTCCTGAACTTCCAATCTGGCCCGGACGCCGCGCAGATTGACCTTGGGCTTGCCCAGCTTCAGCGGTTTGTCCCCTTGGTTGGCAATAAGACCGCCATGGACTGATTGGTGGCCAGCGGGCCGGCGGGCAGTTGAATTTGCCGTGGCAGGACGGTGATCACGGGCCGAATCGCCGCCAGGACCCGCACTTAGATCAAGGGCTGGTTCGAGTTCGCGGTCGCCACGGCGACGATGCCTTGAAAGGTGCCCGCCGAGATTGGCTCCGCCAGCCGGACGTTCAACGTGTATTCCTGGCCCGCCCGGTTGGTCTGCAACGTGGCCGCGAAAGCCTCGTTGGTGCTGACCGGCGGTTTCAAATACAGCGGCTCGGGCCGGGTGTTGGTGATGATCACGCTGGCCCGCGCGCTGGCCGCGGTTTCCACCGTGCCTTGCAGCAGCGCATAGTCGGAGCTAAGTTGGATGTCCGGGATGAATTCCACATGGACGAACAGCGGCACGCGCTGATGCTGGCGGTCGTTACACATGACGCCGAGAATCTGCTGCACAAATCCCAGGCGATTGTGACTGTCCAATTGCAAGGGAATCACGCCCGTCGCACCCGGACTGACCTGACGGGACCAAGGCCCCGGCGTGGTGCAATCACAAGAGGTTTCCACGTTGGTGATCTCGAGCACCTCGTCGCCCAGGTTGGTGAAGACAAAATCGTGGTGCAGCACCCCGGTGGTTGGTTGCCGGCCAAAATCGTATTGCTCCTCGGCGAAACGAATGCTGGGCCCGCTGGCAAATGAGGCGACGGACGGTTGGGCTGACGCCGACGTCAAGAACGTCGCCGCCAGCAATAGCATTGAAATAATCCTGACCGTTTGTTTAATCATGCAAGGGAGCCAGCGCGCTCGTACCGCAGACTTCCAAGTCTGCTGTATCGCAGGATTCCAAACCTGCGAGGGGTACAATGTTCGTAGGCGCCCCCCAGTTTCACGCGCTGCCGATTTGGAAATCGGCGACACGCCAGGTTTGGAAACCTGCGCTACGCGCTTCGTCTCGTGCGGAACCTGATCAAGTGTGGGAAGTCGTGCCCAGTAAACCACTTCCAGCAGGCTTTGCTTAAGCGGCTCCGACTTCATTCCGCACCCAGCGTTCAGCACTCCACAATTGGTCAGAGCCTCGTCACCTCGGCTGCTACGTGGTTTTGAAAACGGCTGCTCTGATTCCATGCCCCAATTCACTCACACACTCCGTTGCTGCAACCGTGTGGACACTTGGTAATCGTGAAAGTCGCTTTTGAGGTCGTGTCAGAGTTGCAATAGTGGTGAACCATCAGACCAGGGGTCAGCGGCAAGCATCGGTCCCGATATATCCTGGTAAAATAGCTGACATAAGGGGCGCTAGAGACGGCGTCGCCACCCGGATACGCCAGGCAGGATTTGGCCGAACACGCGGGCAGCAAGCGGGCCGTGGTGCTGCACCGGCCCGGCTGGTTCAGCTCCACGGCATTGAGCGCATACAATACTTGTAAAGTGGTTTGACTATAGTTTCCATTTACTTTCGGCCAATAATCGTTGCACGCACTCTTGAGGTCCGCGTAGGCTTCCGCAAAACTCGCGGAGGCCGAGAAGTAGTTCGCCATGGCATGATACCACACCTTGTGTACGTTTTCCAAGCCAATGCCGGTAATGGTGCAGTTGTTAAAAAATCCGCCTAGAGCGGCCAGCCAGGCGGCTTTGGAAACAAGGTACGAGTTGTAATGGACACCATTGTAATCCCCGGTGCCGCAGTATTTATAGGGGCTATAGTTGCTGTCAGCGTAGCCCATGAGCGAAGCCACTCCGGCGCTATTTTCGGGATAAGCCAAATCAAATTCAAGTCCCTGGAGATAATATCCCGAAGGGGGAAGCGGGTAATCCGTATAGACAAACTTGTAGTCATAGGCGACCGAAGTTCCACGGATGTTGGTGTAATAATTGACTTTGAAAACTTCCCCGAATATATTCGCGCTGGCTTCCATGAGCGCCCCGGATTCCCCGGAATATGTCATGCCATTCGGCAGATGGTCGTAGAACTCCAAGCCGTGGAAATACTCATGGGCAACCACCAACGGATCAACCCAGCCCGGGGCAAATTCGATTCGTGGCTGACCAGCAGCGCTATTCGTCGCGACGTACATCGGTGACAAAAAGTCAGCGTCACCTTCCAACCCGCTGAAATAACTGGCATTAAGACCTACATTAACTACCGTATTAGGTCCAGTTGCAGACAAACCGCCTTGACCATTTGCACCATTGATGCCATATTCAGAGTTCAAATAATTGACGATCATCCCCGCAAAGCTCCAGGCGTTGTCCACATCCGGCACGCCGATGGGATTTGTGTTGGTTTCACCTCGCGCAAACACAAGCGTAAGCCCATTGCTGGCATTGTAAATCTGACGATTTAGGCTCACATGCTCGACATTGGACAATACCCAGAGGGGTTTGCCGGAATGCGCGTCAATAAAGTAGGTCAGGTCCGGTTCCCCGCCCTCACCCGACACCCGCACGCGCCACTTTAGATGATCCGATTGTCCCCAGTCGCCGGCTGGTCGCAGCGGTTTGTTGAAATTTACCGCCCCATCCACGTCTTCGTCTTCCGAAAATTCCGGAGCATTGGTTGGCATGAAGAGGCTCGGGGACAAAATTTGCAAATCACCCAAGCCTGCCGATCCGGCCGAGAACGCGCGCGGTTGTTTGTGCCACACGCGCAAGGCGGTCTGCTGTGCCTGCTCCAGCGAAATAACGGGCACGGTGGCCACCGTGGGCGTGGGCGCGATCATCCCGCTGGCGTAAGTAACGATGCCCGCCGCATTGACGTGCACGACCGCCTCCGCCCCAAAAACCGGAACACCCGACACGCTTTGGGCATATCGCGCGTGCGTCATGCCCAGCCCGTCGCGGCAGACCGCATGGACTGCCAGTTCCGAGTTCGGGTCTTGCAGTCCCCAAAAGGCGCCGTATTGGGAGATAAACTGTTCCGCCTGTGAGAACGGGGCGTAAAAAGTGGCCGGGTCGCTGGCCCGCAACGTGGCCGGGCTGGTGTTGGTGACGGTTTTGAGCGCCGCCGCCAGCTTGGCGCGGCCTTCATCAGAACTGGCGGCGTTGTTTTCCCACGCCACAATGCGGCTCTTGTCATCCTGAACCGGCGCGAAATCCGTTGGCAGGCTGGGTTGCGCCGCCAGCAAAGCGGCGGCTTTGGAAACGGAAGCCTTGGCCAGTGCGGCGCGCGCCTCAGCAGGCGCATAACTCACCGATTGCATGGCTTGTGCGAAGGGGATGATGGGCGGCGTGGTGATCAGTGGTGGTGCGGCCTTCGGCTCGGTTATTGCCGCATGCCTGGCGGCGAGCGAGATGTTGTTGGTGGCCGCAGCCGAAGCCGCGGCGGCCCTTTTGGCGCTGGTGTCCGAAGCAACTTTCATAGTGCTGCCGACCGTGGTTAGCAGCCCAGTTTGCGTGTTGCTGGTAAGAAGTGCCTCATAATAGGCCGGCTGAATTCCATCGGTGATCACCCGGTAGTATTTCGTCTGACCAGATTGCGGGTATTGCACGGTTTGGTAAGTGCCGCTGTTAGTAGCCATGTGCAGCGTCTGGTCGAGGGCCCAAGGACCTTGGATCGAATTGGCGCTGTCTATCGTATAAATGTGCCCAGCCGTAAGCGGGCCGAAGGTGAGGTTATTGGTTCCGTGGCTGACGGTAATGCCAGCGGAACCGTCGGTTCTTTGGATCTTGGCTGGTGGGGCGATGCTCGGAGGATTGGTGGCGTTATAATAGGGCACCGTATGAGGTACCGTCTCCATCTCAGCCATCACGAAGGAGTCGCCGGGGTCCGCATTAATGGTACAAAGCAAGGGGTCGCTCAAAAAAAGGGCAGGGAGAGAGGAAAGCCCGAGACTGGGCGCCGACAATTTGGTAAAAGTAGCACCGTTAACATACATGCCCGCGTTTAGACCTGTGGCGATATTCGGCCAGCTCAGCGGGTTAATTCCCTCGCTGGTGAAGGTGAGCACGCAAAAAGGAATGTTGTTCGTGTCTTTAAGGACCGGAACCGCCGCGATCAAATAGTCGTAATTGGCCTGGGCCAGCCAATTGAAATTCCAGAGATAAAAAGACAGTTGATAAATGTTGAGTCCGCTGCGGTCGGTTGCAAACGGAGTATCCCAACCGGAATTGAGCGGGTGCCGAAACTCCATGGTCATGGGGGCGGATTGCATCTGTTGAATAGAAAGAATGTTATTATCCAATTTGGCCGCGTTGCCTATGGGAGCGAGCATGACTCTTCAGCTCTGCACATTCGCGAGATCGCCCGCATTCATCGTTCCATTCGTGTCAACGATTCCCACGAAAACGGTGACTTCCGCAAAATAATATTGTGGATTCACCGGGTCGGTCGAATAGGTGAACCCGGCAACACTGGAGTCTTCGGGGTCGTTTTCCAGCCAGACACTCGACATGACGGTGCCGGTCATCGAGGTGAAGCCGTGGTTATACGGTTGGAGGGTTTCCGTGGTGGGCGGGAAAATTTGGGCGTGAGAGCGCAACGGCGCGGCCACGAAGCTGGCCAGGGCCGCGAGCGCGAGTCCCCGGCGGAGCAAGTTCTTGAAGGATTCCATAATCGTTCTGAATGTGCTGGTCAAAGTTTTTCCCAATGCTTGGCGTTCATTATATTTTATTCCACTTCCCTATGAATTCATGCCACAAACCCGCCTTCCAAGGCCAACCATCTTTTGCCATCTTGCGAACATTTATTGCGAAAGTGGGCGGAATGGGGGTGGCAAGATTGTGAAAATGTGGCCGTTCTTTTTCAAGACAAACGAATGGAAACAGGCGAATGCATCGCGGAGGTTTCCATTCGTATGGCCCCATTCGTATGCCCCCATTCGCTTGCCTGCAAGATTTCAATGCGTTGCGCTCTTGAATTTCAACCAGCAGTTTCCGGCCGCAGACTGCCACCCCTTCTGGGTGGATGAATCTGGTGGCGAAGGTTCCGGGGGTGTCGTTCCTGTCTGCGCTGCGCTTCGACACGGCAAGGGGCTCAACCCCCGGCTACTGTCTGGCAACCTTTTGGGGTTGGGAAGCTCCAGTCTGATTTGGATTTTGGCGTTGCTGAACAGCGGCGTGTTTTCTTTCATCAGGCGGGTTGCGGCCAGTTTGCAATAGGCGATGTCAAGTTCCACCTCACCATCTACGCGTCAGCCGCTTCCGCCTCGCCCCAGGCCAGCCGCGCGCCGTGACGGACGTGCAAGACGTGAACCTCATGTCCGGTCACGGTGAATAGAATCCGGTATTTATGTTGCCGGCGACCATGAAAAATCTCGCGAATTTCGCGGGCCACGTATTTGCTTTCCGGCGCCAGCGGCGCGCGTTCGGGGAACATCTCCAGCGAACCAATCGTGTCATAGAGGCCGTTGAACCAGCGATCCGCCGCTTCGCTGTCGCGCTCGGCCAGCCATTCATGCGCCTCCGCGATGTCCTGCTGTGCCGGCAGTTCGATGATGACGCTCCACCGCTTCATTGCTTGCGGCGGCGAATTTGACGATTGGCGCGGACTTCATCGAGCGCCTGCCGAAAGGGTTTGCCAGTGCCCGCCTTCATTTCATCCAGCCCGCGCTGGATGCCGCGGATGGCGTCCAGCATGTCCTCAAACGCGGCGGCATCCTGCACGATCAATTCCGGGCGGCCGTTCACGGTCAATACCGCCGGCCGGCCGGTGCTCTTGAGCCGCTTCAGGTGCGTCTTGGTGTGTCGCTGAAAATCCGTCAGCGAGCGGATGTCCTGCAAGGCAATCATAGCATTCAATTCACTGTTTTAATCCTGCTGTTCCCAAGATGCCTCATCTCCAGTTGAAAGCAAGCTGGAAATGTCGGGGCGGGATTGGCCGAATTGCGCCAAAAGTGACTGTTACCGTGGCCGGAATGGATAAAAGCATGAGTAAACGGACACGAATTGAAGTTTTGACGAAGCTGCGGCGGCGTTACCAAAGCGCTGGGGCCGAGCACAAACGGCAGCTTTTGGACCAAGCGCAGGAGTTGCTGGACTATCATCGCAAGTCGGCGATCCGCGCGGTGGCATCCGCAGGAGCTTCCACCGGACGTTGCGGACGGGCGACCGCGCGTGAAAGTCAGCGTGCCGGTGTCGCCTTCTTCGGCGGTGAAGTCGGCGCATCCATCCCCGATGCAGATGCGCAATTCGTTTGGACCGGCGGCTTCTGGAAGCTCCGCAAATTCTGCGAGTGACGACAAATGTGACGACGCGGTTTCCGATTGGGCAAAAGCCCAACAAAACCGCACAAGTCACCATCCCTTTCACGGATGTAGCCCGGGTTCGATTCCCGATAGGGTCGCCAATCTGCATTTTCAAGCCTTCTTCCTGAAAAATACCGCCCGCATGAATTGGCGGCAGTTTGTTTGCTCTTGGCTTTACGCTTTCACCAGTGTCTTGGCGCAATAGCTGTTAAGACTTTCGCCGGCGGCCAGGGCTTTGGCGGCCAAGCGGCGGTGCAGGGCCGGTTCCACGCGCAACACGAATCGGCCGCTGAATTTTTTCGCGGCCAGCGGTTCGGGCAGCTTGTGGCCGCCGCCTTCCAAGAGCTCAATCCATTCCGCCACGATCTGACACAATTCGGCATACACCCTGGCTTCATCCTCGCCGTGGCAGCATGGCCCAATCAGCGGCGGCGCGCTGCCGACGAAACAGCCGTCTTCATCGCTCCATTCCACGATTTTCAGGTAACGGGCTGCTTGGGCTTTCAATTCGCTCTTTTTCATGGCTTGCTTTCCTCAATTTGCCGGCGCACTTGACGTTCCTGGTAGGGCCGGGCATCGTGGCCGGCCTGTCCGCTGAGCGTGACACGCGCTCCGCTCGGATGAATGTAATTCCGATGGCTGCCCTTGCCGCCCCGGTTTATAAAACCGGCTTTTTCCAACTCGGCAATCAGTTGTCGCAGTTTTCGCGGCCTTTCAGTATCAGGATGGTATCATACAAATTTGCCGGGGTCAATGCTCCAAGTCAGCCGGGCGGGGTATTTGTCCGCGGCGGCGCGCAGCGGCTTCAAGTTCGCGATAGTAGTGGCTCTTCCATTCTTCGCGCATTGAACCCCTGAACCGTGGAGAACATCCAACATCCAACCAGCTACAAATATGCCGCACCTACGGTGCTGTTCTTGGCCTGGTCAACGACGATTAAGTTTTTCCAGCCTCAGGGTGCCCCGCGGTTGGGGCATGATGGTGCCTACCAAGATCTGGGCGCCGCTGGATGTCAGCCTCGGGCATTTGCCGCGAGCCGGGGGGGGGGCGGCGTGGTTCCGCGCGGGGCGGACCAACCACCGGGAATGTCAGTCCCGGCCCGGGCTTGCCTTCAGGCACACCCCGGCCAAAATGGCGTTGACGTATCCCCGGTTCGTGCAGAAGATGGCGGCATGAACCTGCGGAACCCCAGCCTTAAAGTGAATGAAGCGCCAGCCGTTGGCCCTGGCCAGTCCGCTGGGGTGGTTCACATCCAGAGTCGGCAGGTGCTCGGCTCGTTAGGCATCTTGATTGTGAAAGCATTCGTGGCTTTGTTATTGATTGCGTTTGCATTCAGGTTATTAGCTAGTCCCGAATCTTACAAGGGAGAGCGTGGTTGGGTTGAGCATGAGAATCCCACAAATTCCGTTCCGCCCGCAGAGCGCGTTTTCGTTCATGCAAACACCGACACCTTTATTTTACATTATCGGACAAACCTCACAGTTCGGGAGGTAATTGATGCGAGCAAGCTCAAAGATCACTTGGTTCAGGTCACGATTTTTCGCAAATCAGCCCCGACTGGATATCCAGTCGGTGAAGGAGAAGTTATGACGCAGCGGCAGGTTTTTAGTGAAGCCGTTCAGCCAACAAACAGTCCGGCTTTTGCTGTTGAACCCGAGGATGCCTTTTTGATTTTCACTGGGCCGCACAATGTATTTTGACTATGCCTAACCCCGAAAGCCCGGACCTGGCCAGAGTGCAGCGGGGCGTCAGTGCCAGCTCGGACACGTCCCTGGCACCCGCCAACATCAGCGCCGCTGGCCGGGACGCGGGGCGGGGCTTGGGGCAAAGGTAGGTAGGCTTTCTGCATTAGGTTGCATCACCATGCCAATTTCCAATGCATACGTTCGGGCAGTTGCCGCCAATTTCCCTATCGTTGCGGTTTTCATGGCATGGCTGTGGCATAAGGAAACTGAACCTGGCTTTTTTGGCTTTTTTGTTGCATTTGTTCTTGGAGGTTTTGTCGGTTTGATTGCCAGCTTGCTCGTTGGCATGTTTTTGCGAACCAGCGGAGAGACTCGCCCTTGGTGGGTTTTTGGTTTTGCAAGCGTGGTTTGCTGGTTAGCGATTTTGTTTTCTGCCATGCTATTGATGCCAACTCATGGATGACCATGATGATGCCGCCCAACCATTCCCTGACACTGCCCCCCGTCGCCGCTGGCCGGGGCGCAGGTGAGGGTCCGTGGTCACCTTTGATAGCATGACCGCAATATGCTCTTACCTGACCGTTTCCAAATCGCCGTAGGCGCTTCGCATAAATCCGCGTAGCGCAGGCGTCCCGCCTGCGGGTTCGGGCACCGTCCCGGTGCTCGTTCCCCGAACTGGCGGCGAGACGCCGCCAGAACCCGCAGCCGAGACGGCTGCGCTACCGTCACGCTGGTTCATGGTCCGGGAGTAAGTGCGCAAGGACGTGGAAACTTCCCATGATTGAGTTGGCGGCGCGGGTCAAAGCACCGGCCGGCTTCAACCCCATGCAGCCCAAACCAGCACGGTCAATGAACGGCTGGCTCTGGTAGCAGCCAGCGGCACATTTCGTTTATTGCGCCGGGCTGGCGGCAGGCACGGTGCGGTAGAAACGGGCGGGGTGCGTCGCCGCGTCCGGATCCACATACGCCACGTTGCCGTTGAAAACCTGGTTGGTGCAGATGGTCGTCCAATTCACCAAGTCGGTGGAATACTCGACATAAAACCACGCCCCATTCGGGCCGGCGGCGGCGAGATTAAAACACCGGCCGGGCGCCACGCCGGTGACGGGTTGCGGCGACCGGCTGTCGAGAATCATGGCGGCGGCCGAGTGCGGAAGGCCGACCACATAGTTGGTGCCGGTGGGATCGGTAGCCAGGGTGAGCACAACGGTCTTGACCAGGCCGGGCGTTGCGTCCAGCGGCACAATGGTGATGGCGGCGCTGCGTTGGCCGGCGGGTACGGTCACCGTGCCCGGCAAGGCAACGTAGTCCACGCCGTTGCTGGCGGTGCCACCGATGGCATAGTCCACGGTGATCGCATTATTGGTCGGGCCGGAACGGAATACGGTAATGGTGGCGTCCTTGGGTCCGCAGTTGGTGAACAGGCGGAAAGCGGCGCCGGGGGCCAGCCAGTTGCTCCAAGTCGCCACCGGGCTGACGGGACCGGGCCACGTCCAGCAGTTGGTGCCGGCAATGGCGATCGGGTCAGTGGCGACGATGCTGACCAACGCCGGCCGGTTGGTCGGCGGCGGCAGCGGCGGCAGGAGGTTGACCAGCACCGGGGCGGAGGTCGCGACCAGGCCTTGGTTATCAGTGGCCACAGCGGTCAAGGCGAGGTTGGTGCCGGGCGGAGGATTGGTCCAGACGAACTCCCAGTAGTTTGAAACCACCAGCACGAAGGCCGGCTGAATCGGGCCAGGCGACGGCGACGGAACCGCCGTCACAGGATGGCCCAAGCCGAGGCTTGCGTTGTTGACAAAAAACTGCACGCTGGCCACCGAGCCACCGGGATCGGTGGCGTAGGCATAAATGGGCAGGTCCATCGGGGCGCGGAAGACAGCGCCATTGGGCGGACTGGTAATATGCACGACCGGCGGCAGATTGGTGGGCGGCAGAACGCAGATGCTGACCACCGCGGAAGTGGTGGAGATGCCGCCGTTGGCCGTGGCCACCGCCGTCAGGGAATAGGAGTTGGCCGGGACATTTTGCCAATCCAGCCAATAGACCAAACCCGTCACGCCATTCACCCCCGGCGGATCAAGCACGACCGATTGGCCCCGGCCCAAGTCGGTGCTGCCGGCGAAAAACTCCACGTTCGTGACCGGGCCGGTCGAATCGGAGGCGGTGGCCAGCAGCGAGATGTTGGCCGGCGCGCTGAATGCCGCGCCGTTCGTCGGGCTGACGAACCGAACCGCCGGCAGGGCGGGCGGAGTGAGGTACACGACGGCACTGCTCGGAACACCAATGCCAAAGTTGACGGGGTTCAGCGTGGGCGGATTCGTCAATTGCAAAACGACCGTTTTGGTGATAGCTCCATTGGATGGCTTATTGATGGGCGTGATGACGACATTATTGGACATCGCGCCGGCAGGAATGACGACCCATTGGGAAATGGCCGCGTAGTCCACACCGTTGGACGCGGTGCCACTGATGTCATAAAACACATTCAAGGCCGCATTCGTGTCGCCTTGACGGAATACGGTAAATACTCCCGGATGGCCCGGCCCGGAAGCATTGGGTTCGGTCGCTTGGATGGTGACGACGGGAACCGCGCCGCCGGTGGAGGTTTGCGCGACCGCAGCGTAAGACAGGGTCAGCCACAGGCAGAGTGAGGCAAAGAATTGCACTGCGGCATGAGCATTCGGTTTCATACGACAACGCCTTTCGTTTTTTGCTTTAAAATATTTTTTCGAACGTAATTACCCAATCACATATCATCTAAAAAGTCAAGGTAAACTTTTAACGACTGGCGCGCTTGCGCTTACCACTCGTTAAGCGGGCTGGATACCGCGCAGGGCCGGTCAAAATCCCGGTCTGACCACCAGAAGGTTTTTCGAGCCGGTGGTTGCTCAAGCCCTCGCGAACTGTCAGCCGTGGACGATCCAGAATCGCGCAAGCTCATTTGTTCGGTCGCGAAAGCGCGCTGACCGAATTCAGTCATTTGATTCATGATTGCATTCATAGCTTTCCAAGCATGGGTTGTTTGTTTGGTTGTTGCGCGCGAAAGGAGCGGAAGACTTTTGAGTGTTCCGCGCCGTTCGCGCAAATGTTCAAAAGCAGGAACCCGGCCCCAAGCCGGCTCCCGAGAAAATTGACCACTGGCGTTGAAAAATGTTCAACGGCGCGCGCTTTGAAATTGGCCAGCGGCCGGCGTTCCCGCTGAATGCGGTTTCCGCATCTCCGCCTGCAGATCGCGCATTTCCCGAAACGGATCCCAAGCATCGTTGGCGCCGGGAAAGAGCATGTCCGGCGCGGGGATTTGCCGCGTCCCAACTCCGGGCGAACCCGCAGCAGCGGTTTGACCCTGAGCCGCCGGTACCGCGGCAGGAACCACATATTTTGCGGCGGCCAGGCCAATCAGAAGGCCCACCCACAACATCACCAAGCCAATGACCACCGGTTTGCCAAAAGCATTTTTCCATCCTTGAGTATTCATGATGATATTCCTTTCCTTATGTTTTGTTGAGCGGGTTTCTCGATTATCCGCCCAGCGAAACTCCTCGCTGGGCGGCGTCAGCACCCGGGCTGGAATTACCTGGCGCTGATGATTGGCACCGAGTTGGTGGTCTGGCGTGCCTGACCAGATTCAGGTTTAAACCAGCCAGTAGCCTTGTCCCACATGCCGCGAATCTGATCGGCGGCGCCGGGAGTTTGAATTTCACCAGATAGCACCTGAATTTCCTTTTCCAGCTTGGCGACCGTCACGCCGGCATCCGGCCCCACCAAGGCGCGGTAGGCTTCCAGTTGGAGTTTGGCCGTTTGCAGGTTGGCCCTGGCGCCGTCAAATTTCTTTTCACGCACCATCCGCTCCGCCAGCCGCAGCGCCTGTTGCACCTCGACAAGCGGATTGTCTTCCTGATGCACGTAAAAGTGAACGCCGTCGCTCTCGATCCGCGCCAGCTCCGCCGCGGCTTCCTGCGGTTTGGCCAGCAGTTCCACCGCGCGGTTGAGTTTGCGTTCCGCGTAGTTCAAGTCCACCAGCACCGCCGTATGGATGATTTGCGCATCGGCAAGCTTTACGCCTTTGAGCGCGGCTTCATCTTGCTTGGCTTCGATAATCGGTTCGACAACTTCCGTGGCGACATCGCCTGTGAAGATCGGAATCTGGTCCTCTTGGGCCGGTTGCTCATCGCGGTAGATTTCCCGGCCTTGCGCATCCTTCACGACCGTCGTCACCACCGTGATCGGCAGCAAGTCATGCACGACTTTGGCCAGCGACTGCGCCTTTTCGATGTCCATGCGCGCGGCGTCTGCGTGCATGTCCGCCAGTTCCTGGACCGCGTGATTGACATGCGTCAGAAACTGGGAGGTCAACAACGATGCCTGATGCAAATCCTCCGCCGACAGATCCCCCTGGCTGCGCCGTTCCACCGTGGTTTGGAACTGTTTGCCGCTGCCATAGAGGTTGGTCGAAACATTGGCGGTGGACTCAAAAGCCGGCAACCGCACTGCCGAAAGTGCCAGAGCCACTGCGACCAAAGTCGCAGCGGAGCAAGCTGCACACCCGTGGGTAAGAGAGAATCTCGTGTTCATATCTTTCACTCCATTTCAATTGGTTTATGGCGGGCCTGGTGCTCGCCCTTGCCTCGTGGCCCGCCGGACGGCGATTCAAGAGCGCGCCTCGTATCCGCAAAACCATCCAGATTAGCGTCTGCGGAAGAGACGCAATTTTCGCCTGATCAAAAATCGTGCCAGCCAACGGCGGGCTGTGGGCATTGCGTAAACCATTGGAATTCCAAAACTTTTTTGCGGAAGCCACCTTCTTTCGCGGACTGAGACTTGTGCCAGCCTTTGGAGAGCAATGGCACAGTAACAGTCAAACTGGCACAGTTTGGCGCATTTGGAGCATTGCGCGCGGCATCAAAACGAGCAAGACCACATAGCCGTGCCCCCGAAATCCGCGAGGCAAAGGTTAAAGAACCAGGTTGCCAGGCTGTATTGCCAACCGCTGGCACCAGAACCACCACAGCCACCGCCCGGACCCAGCTTGCCGCGTAACTGGGAACAGGGCTCAATTCTGCTTGGGCTTCACCACCAGCGTGGAGGTGGCGTCGCGCACGCCGTCCGCCTCGAGCGCCAAGGCCACGGCCCGGCCAATGTCCTCGGGCGACGAGACGGTGCCGGAAAGATGGACATGTCCCTGGCTGCAACTCACCGAAATGTCCCAGGCCGACAGCGTCGCGTCCCGGAGATACTTGGCTTTGATTTCGGCCACCGCACGCGCATCCGAAGCGGCATCGGCGGCTTGGTCGCCGATGTCCTGCGCCTTGCGTCGGAAAATCTGGCCACCCTTGGCCAATTCGTCCCGGATCTGGTCTCCCCGCAGATTCAGGGTGTCCAGTTTGGCGCGCATGGCATCGGAGAGGTTGTGCGCCGCGTCCTCGGCGTTGGTGCGCAACTGGGCGGCGGACTGTTCAAAGCGTTGTTGCGCTTCGGGATGCTCGCCGGCTTTTTTCTGGACGAACCAGTATCCCACCGCGCCCAGAATGACTCCGAGCACGAGTCCATTGATAAATCCTCTCATAATGTGCCTTTCCCAAATTATACCTGCATTTGTCAGGCCGTGGCAATGCTTTGCCAAGACAGTTTGCCACAAGACAGTTTGCCAGTTGCATTCCCCGCCCGGTGTCTGCAACATCGGGGTCCAAGTATGTGGACGCACAAGCAAATCATCGCCGCGGGAAGCCTCCCGCTCATCGCCGCCGGGCTGCTGACGGGCTGCACGACCGCCAAAACCACCACCACCGCCCGCGCCGCCACCGAAATGATTGGTTCCAGATGTGCTTCGTTTCCTGGCATCGCACCGATGTGCCGGAACAGCAAATCACCCGCGAGAAAACACAAGAATATCAAACCTGGTTCCCGCAATCTGGCCGGGCAAATCTGCGGGACACCCATAGGCCGGCCAGGCCGCAACCACACTTTGCGCGGATGAATTGGCACGCTCTCTTGGATCACTTCTGGCCGCACGCCGCCGCCGGATTTTACACGCTGGCCGGTTTGCTGGCCACCAGCCATGCCCTCCTGAATAAACGCGACACCCGCGCCGCCACCATCTGGATCATCGTCATCTGGACCGTGCCCATCGTCGGTCCTCTGCTCTACCTCGCCCTCGGCGTCAACCGCATCCGCCGCCGCGCCATCCAGCTCGGGGTGCATGACACCTTGAGCCGCCCCGTCCCGGAAAATCTCGGCGAGCCGGAACCCGCCGGCGCGGAGCACCTCCAGCACATTGCCCGCGTCGTCAGCCGCATCACCGCCCAGCCGCTCGCGCCGGGAAACCACCTTGATCCGCTCATCGCCGGCGACGCCGCATTTCCCGCCATGCTCGCCGCCATCGCGGCGGCCAAAAAATCCATCTCGCTCGGCACGTATATTTTCGACAACGACTCCACCGGACGACAATTTGTCGCCGCCCTCGAACGCGCCGTCCAACGAGGTGTCGCCGTGCGCGTGTTGGTTGACTCCGCCGGCGTGCGCTATTCCTGGCCGCCCATCACCCGGAGGTTGCGGCGCGCGCGCATTCCCTTCGCCAAATTTTTGCCCGCCTCGCTGTTGACACCCTGGCGCGTGGCCACCATCAACCTCCGCAACCATCGCAAATGCCTGGTGGTGGACGGGCGCATCGCTTTCACCGGCGGCATGAACCTCCGGCACGGCAACGTCCTCGCCGACCACCCGGCCAATCCCGTCCAGGATTTGCATTTTCGCGTCACCGGCCCGGTCGTCACGGCCTTGCAGGAGGCTTTCGCCAACGATTGGGCCTTCACCGTGGGCGAAATTCTCGAGGGGGAACTCTGGTTCCCCGACCTGCCGGAAACCGGCGAGGTCATTGCCCGGGTCATCACCGACGGACCGGACGCTGATTTTGAAAAAGCCCGCTGGACCCTGCTGGCGGCGCTCGCCGAAGCGCAGACTTCCATAAAAATCCTCACGCCTTATTTTCTGCCCGGCACCGCGCTGGTCACCGCGCTCAACCTCGCCGCGCTGCGCGGCGTGCGGGTGGACATCATCCTGCCCGCCAAAAACAACCTGCCGGTGGTGCATTGGGCCTCCCGCGCCATGTGGTGGCAGGTCCTCGAACGCGGCTGCCACCTCTGGCTCTCCCCGCCGCCGTTCGACCACTCCAAACTGATGGTCGTGGACGGCCACTGGGTGCTGCTCGGCTCGGCCAACTGGGATCCCCGCAGCCTGCGCCTGAATTTTGAATTGAATGTCGAGGCTTACGGCCGCGCCTTCGCCACCCGGATGGAGGAAATCATTGCCGGAAAGATTTCCACCGCGCGCGAGGTCACGCAGGCCGAGATGGATGAACGTCCCGTCCTGATTAAATTGCGCGACTCCATTGCCAGGTTGTTTTCGCCGTATTTGTGAAATCCTTTGACTGGGTCAGGGCGTGGATGGACCCGAATTATCAGGCACAAATTGCGCTTGGGATGGCCGCGAAGAGGCTCAAAAGGCACCAGCACGAGACCATGGATTACGGGTTGCGAAACCGCAGAGGTTGGTTTGGCGTCAGAATTTGACGCCACCTGGCCGGATTGCGGCGGAAATCATTTAGACCAAAGGCATGTCCAAAGCATTCGCAATCGCCTTGGCCGTGTTCAGGTTCGGACTTCGCTGTTCACGTTCCCGCAGGCCAATGTACTCATGTCGGCTCCGGCATCCCTACTGACCGGCGGCATACTTCCACGAGCGATCCGGAGGGCAAGGGCCGGGCGCGCGGGGTGTTTTCCTCGTGCCCCAGCAGCAGCGCGGCGGCGTGCCAGGCGGGCGGACGCAAATATTCCGGCAAATTGATGGCCTCGGCGGTCGCGCGGTTCAGCCCCTCCAAACCAAGGCACAAGACGCGTTCGGCCCCGCCTTCGCGCAGCCATTCGGTGGCTTCGGTGAGCGCGCCCGCGCCGCTGGTGTCCGGCGCAATCAGCGACAACACCGGCCCTTTCAGGCGGAAGCGGATGCAGATTTCGCCGATCACGGTGCTGGGCAGCGTGTAGGCAAAAATGCTCGGCCGCGGCGTTTGCGCAAAACGGATGTCGGTGTCGAGCGAGCCGGTGAAACTCTCGACGCACACGCCCAACCGGTCGCGGCTGGCGTCAGGCAGCGCGTCGAAATTCACGTCAAGCAGTTCCGCCGCCAGATAGCCCAGGCGGCACATCAAATCCATCCGCAGAAACCGCGACGGGTCGGAGGCGGAGAACAGCGACCAGTGGAGGCCGTCCAGTTCGCCGCGCTGGAAGGGACCGGCGAGCGGGGCTGGCCAGGGGCGCAAGCCGGTCAGGTCGTTGCCAAAGCCCTCCGGGCCGAGATAGGCGGCGGCATGAATGGCATGCTTGCTCATGGCTGTTCCCTTTCCAAAATCAGCGCGGCGTTGGTGCCGCCGAAACCGCAGTTCACCTTGAGCACGCGCTCCAGCCTGGCCGCCGCGCGCGGTTCGGCGAGCAACGATTCCGGCGCCACCGGATCGCGGGCGCGCAAACGCGGCGTGCCCGGCAGCATCCGGGTTTGGAGCGCGTTCACGCAGAGAATGGTTTCCAAAACTCCCGCCGCGCCGAGCGTGTGGCCGAAGATGCCCTTGCTCCCATTGAACGGCGGCACCGGCTCGCCAAAAATGGAACGTAGCGCGAGCGCCTCCATGTGGTCATTGAAAGGTGTGCCAGTGCCGTGGGCGTTTATAAAATCAATCTGTCCGGGCAGCCGGCCAGCTTGGGCCAACGCGCGGCGCATGGCCAGTGCCAGGCCGGAACCGTCGCGGGACGGACCGGTGAGATGATTCGCGTCGTTGCTCGTGCCGGTGCCGGTGAGCAGGAGGCGCGGCGCGGCAACCAGTTCGCGTCTGGCCAGCAGAATCGCGCCCGCACCTTCGCCCAGGCTTAGTCCGGCACGTGCCTGGTCGAACGGATGGCAGCCGTCGGGATCGAGCGATTTGAGGGTGTGGAAGCCGGACAAAACGAATTGGGAAATCAAATCCACACCCGCGACCAAGACCACCTCCGCCAGGCCGCGCCGGAGGAGGGCGGCGCCTTGCTGGAGGGCGAGCAGGCCGGAAATGCACGCGGCGGAAACGCATTGCACCGGGCCGCGACAATCGCAGGCCGCCGCGAGATCGGCGGCGAGCAAGGCGGGCTGGAGTTGCCGTTGGGCGATGGCGACAACGGGCTGTTGGCGGACAAGTTGGTCCAGCGCCTCGATATTGGCCTTGGTGGTGGAGAGCACCAAGCCGCGCCGCGGCGGCGGGACGGCGACCCAAATCGCCCCGGCGTTGGCCACGGCTTCCCGCGCCGCGGCGGCCGCGAAGAGATACGCGCGCGAGCCCCCCAGGGGGGCAACGGCGGCCCCCACTGATTCCACCATTTACACCCGCACAAAACCGGCGACGATGGACTGGCAGGTTTTGCCGAGAACCGCTTCACGCCGCCGCAAGGCGCTGGCATTGGCCGCGACGGCGCGTTGCAAAGGCGCGAGGCCCAAGCCTGTCGCAGCAACGGCGCCGCACCCGGCGATGGCCACGGCGATTTTGTTCACGGCCGAATCCATCGCGATTTGAACGGGCGCTGAGGGTCGCGGCCCGCAGAACGGCGGGACGAAATGGCGGGTGCATTCATGCGGCGGAAACCATTGCGAATAAATACAATTTGCCGCCACTTCACGCCAACAAATTCCATAGTGCAGAGGCGGACTTGCTCACCTCATCCGTCCCCTTCTTCCCCTTCTTCCCATCCGTCCCCTTAATCCACCAATACCGCCGCCGCCGGTTTTGCCGCCGGTTTTGGTGCCGGTTTTGGTTGATGCGGCGATTCAACTTGTCTAATCTGCGCTGCATGCCAGACCGACCAGGTGGCGGGCTTGTGGAAACGCATGTTATCAGAACGACGCATTCTCATATTTCCCGCGGGTAATACGCTTTCCCACGTGGCGCAGGCGCTGGCCATTGCCGCCAGGCTGGAGCGCTCGGGCCGCGAGTGCCATCTGGCCATGGCGGCGGTCCGAACCGGCTGGGCGGCGCCCTTTCATCCCCGCTGCCACGCGATCCCCGAACTGTGGGAGCCTTCCGGCCTGCCCTTTCCCTGCCTGCGCTGGTTTTCCAACCGCGACCACATCGAACGCTGCCTGACCGCGCAGGAAAAGCTGATCCGGCGAATCAAACCGGCCTTGGTCATCGGCATTTTCGATTTTCTGTGCCGGTCGAGCGCGCGGGGAATCCCCGTGCTCGCCATCAATGGCGCCTGCATGTTGCCGTGGTTCACCGGCGTTCTGGGGTTTTCCGATACCAACACTCTGCTCCGCCGGCAGCAGCAACAAACGCTCGCCCGGTTCTGGGAGTACGCCGCCCGGGCGGTGGCCCCTTCGTTGCGGCGGCGGCATCTGCCCGCGCCGGCGCGCGCCAATGAGCTGCTGCTGGGCGACCATAATTTCGTCTATGAAATTCGCGAGCTTTGCGGCGTCCCCAACCTGCCCGACGCGTGTCAGGCGATCGGCCCGATCTTCTGGCCGGGCTGGGAACAACTCGGGGAAGCACCCCCATGGGAGAAATCGGCGAACCAACCGACCGTCCATCTCTGCGCGGGCTCCCTCGCCATTCACCCGGAGGTGATGCACCGGCTGCTGGCCGCCGTGGAACAATTGGGGGCGCGCGTGCAGGTCAGCACCGGAGCGGCGGGTTTCAGCCAGACCAGCGAGCGGCGCTTTTGCCGCCCGTTTCTCTCGCCGGTCAAGGCTGCGGAATCGGCGGATGTGGCGGTTTGCACCGGCGGCATCGGCACTTGTTATCAAAATCTTGCCTGTGGCGTGCCCTCGCTCGTGGTGCCGTTGCAGCCGGAACAGGCCACCAATGGCCTCCATTTTCAACAGCAAGGCTGCGCGCGAACCTTGGCGCCGGAAGTCGTGTTTGTCGGCCAGACCAGACAATACACTGACGCCATCAATTACCCCGGATTTGCCGCCGCTTTGCGCGATTTGCTGGAGCAGCGCGCGAGCTTTGCTGCCCCGCTGGAACGTCTGCGGCAGCAGGTTGCGACGGGCGATGCCTTGGAGTCCATCAGCCGCTTTGTCAGCCGCCGGCTATGAGTGAAGATATCACATTCGAAGGCGGCGGCGGACGGCACCTGGCGAAAGCGCGCCTCACGGCCGTGCTGGTTCACGGCATGGGTGCCAGTCCGGAATGGTGGGCGCCCATCGTGGCAGTCTTGGAACACGCGGGCATTGCCGCACGTCCACTGACCATGCCTTCGCTCGAAAGGGCCGGACCCGAGGCCTGGTGCGATGAAGTGCTGTCCCAACTCGGTGACGAACCGGTGATTTTGATGGGACACTCGCTGGGGGCGGCCGTCTGCATGGAAGCGGCGCGATGCCAACCGGTGGGCTGCCTGATCTTGCTGGCCTGTCCGCCATTCCACCCCGATTTCAGCCCGCCACCGCCGCCAGACACCGGCCTGTGCCTTACGGCCACCGCCCGGGTGGGACGATTCCTGCGGCGGGCCTGCGCCAATGCCGCGCAAGTCGCGGCCGACGCGGTGCATTTTGTGGGTGCAGCGGATCCATGGATTCCGGTGGCACAGGCCCGGCGGCTGCCTTTTCCTCTCGTGGTCATTCCCCGCGCCAACCACGGATTGAACAAGTCCGCAACGTTCACCACCCAGCTTCTCCGGCACGTGCTTTCCACCCGCCTGGCAGCCGAATATCTGGATCCGGGCGTGCGGCTGGATTACCTGGGGCATTTCTCGCGCACGTCCGAGAGTGGTCTGGCCGGGGAATTGGCGCGGTTGGGGCTTGGCGAACATGCGCCCGCACCCGCGCGGCTCGACCTTGAGGTGACGACGCGATGCCAGTTGAAATGTCAGGCTTGCGCGCGGACGATGAATGCGGACGGGACCAGGGATCAAGCCGGCAGTCCGCGTAGCCGCCGACGTGAGGAGGCGGAGCTTTCCGAACGAATCGCCAGTTCCGCTCCGCCTCACGTCGGCGGCTACGCTGTCAATGGAACGGATATGCCGGAGCCATTGTTTATCAAGACGCTGGACCAGATGCCCTGGGTTGGAGAGATGTTCTTTGTTGGTCTGGGTGAACCGTTGTTGCATCCGCGATTGCCGGAGTTCACCCGCTTTGCGGCGCAACGGGGAATCCGCGTGCGGCTCGTCACCAACGGCCTGCTGGCCGCGCCGGAAACGCTGGCACAACTGCGCGACGCCGGGTTATCCGAAGTTACCTTCAGCCTCGATTCCACGGACGAGGCGGTCTTTCGCAAACTGCGCGGAAACGCCCCGCTGAAAATGGTACTCGCTCATTTTCGATCCGTTCCCGCCAGCCTGCGCAAATCCATTTTCACCACGCTCTCCGTCGCCAACGCCGGGTCGCTCGGCGGTCTGGTGGATTTGGCGGCGGACGAGGGTTTGCCAGCCATTGCGGTGTCCGACCTCAACTTCGCCGGCAACCAATTCCGCTCGCTGGCCCGGAACGATTGCGCCGCGCTCCTGGAAGCCGGCCTGGCTCATGCCCGGAAGCGAAACGTATTGATCATCGGCCCGCATTTTCATGAAACTCCTGAGCTGGTGCGCGCCCTGCGCCGCTCGCGCGTCCGCACAGCGGCAGACCTGACCCGGCGGAGCGCGCAACACCGGCATTGCCTTGCGCCTTGGCGGGTGGCGGTGATCAGCGCGGAGGGCAAACTGTCGCCCTGCAATTGCGCACCCTTGACGCTGGCCGGCAGCCTCCAGGAGCAACCCTTCGCGGAACTATGGAATGGCGAAGGAATGAAGACTTGGCGGCGGGGGATGCTGGACGGAGCTTCGGTGGATTGCCTGGGGTGTCCGAGATATTGAGGGCGCTATTTCTGTTTGTTCAAACCGGAAAGAAATTCAATGAACCGGGGGGAAATTTCGATTTTTCCACCGGTGAATATGACATGGCTGACATATTTCTTTGTTCCGCTCAAATCAACTTGGGAGCTTACGGTGACATCGGTTATGTCGCCGATCTTTTCGGCCGCTGCGGGCGTTATTACGTACACTGGTTTTTGCTCACCAGCACCCTGCATATCCACGCGGTCGTAATCTTGGATTTTTGCAAATATGCCGGAGGTGACCTGCAGTTTCTTTTGATCAGTGCCTTCGGCCATGTATTGTTGACGAAAGGCTGACACTTTTCCCAGTGCCACCGCGAAAGCCTCTTGGTCGAAAAAATGGGCCACTGCAATGGGAATGTCGTAATCATTCTCCCACGCGGTCAGCTTTTCAATGTCTTCTTCCTTGACCCAGATGTTTGGAGCGGTCGGCGGTTTCGCATGTTTTAGCGGGCGGGCGTCCCACCTTTCGGCGGTTCGGATCTTCCAGTGACGATCCTTCATCTCTTTCGCTTGATATGGAGAAAATTCAATTTCCAGAGCCACAAAGGCTCGTCTTAGCAAATCGCTCAATCCGGCTTTGCCGAGCGCAGTTCTTTCCTTCCAGTCCAGCAAGCCATCACCAAGCAGTTTTTTCTCACTGCCACTCAGGGCTTCGGTTTTGAAAACCAGCAGGTCGGGTTCTTTATATTTGGAATTCCCATAAACGAGTTCTTCGCCCTCGGGCACATAGGTGGAGATTCCATAACGGACGGTTTTCACGCCCAGCGCGTGGTCCAAAGACCGGATCAATAAATCCTCAGCCCAACGGCTGGTGTTGAACTTATGCTTAAAATCTATGCCGCGTCCTCTCATCGTTCACCTCCGTTTTCCACATCCACATCTGCGAGCAGTTCCGAAAGTGAAACAGTGAATCCACGCGCCAGTGAGGCGAGCACGTTCAGAGTTGGATTACGGTGGCCATGCTCGATGGAGCTGAGGTATGTCACGTGCATTCCCGCACGCTCAGCCAGAAACTCCAGCGTCCATTTTTTGCGCTGGCGTATCGAACGGACGCGCTGGCCGAGCTTTTCTCCCAGCTTGGTGACTCCGCGCCTGTTCCGGAGAGGCTTGCTCATTTAATTTAACATGCTAAAAAATCACCAAGCGGTTGACCATAGACTCCAAGTAAAGTAGATTATTGCCGTGACTATTGTGCGAACTGAAAAAAGCAAACCTCGCCAGGCGATGCCATCATCCGGGCCCGGGCGCGAGCTGTTGCGCGTGAAGGGACAGTTCTGGACGCCGCCGTGGCTGGCGAAAGCCATGGCCGCTTGGGTCACAGCCGACCGCCCTTCCCGATTATTTGATCCCGCCGTTGGCCCCGGGACGTTTTTTGCAGCGGCGAGAGAACAGGGGTTTAGTGGCGATTTTGCCGGTTTTGAATTGGATGATACCGTCTTGGCAGATGCCTACAAGCTTGGTCTTAGCTCGCTTGAATTGGCCGGTATTCAAATCGGAGATTTTATCCGGGCCGAAGTGTCGGGACGTTTCCCGGCGATCATTTCAAATCCGCCATATATTCGGCACCATCGGTTGGGAGCCCGACAAAAACAGGAATTACGTCAACTTGCTTTGCATTGCCTTGGTTTTCCTTTGGATGGCAGGGTCGGATTGCATGTCTATTTCCTTTTGAAATGCCTCGAACATCTCGCTCCCAATGGCCGGCTTGCTTTTTTGTTGCCGGCAGATGTGTGCGAAGGGGTCAGTTCCACGATTTTCTGGAAAAGGCTTGCGGAGTGCTTTCACATTGACGCGGTGATTACTTTCGAGGAGAGTGCGGCGCCGTTTCCAACTGTGGACACAAATGCGATCGTGTTCATGATTTCCAACCGCCCGCCGGTGGAAAAAGTTCGTTGGGCGCGGATCCGCAGACCTCAAACCGAAGCTGTGTTGGCTGCATTACAACACGGCACGTCCGCAACCGCACTGGTTCACAATCGCGATTTGTCAGAACTTCTCGCCACCGGCCTGTCCCGCCCACCCCGAGTAAACAGTTCGCGCGGCGTCCCGCTTTCTGCTTTTGCCAGGGTGATGCGCGGAATCGCCACCGGCGCGAATGAGTTTTTTTTTCTGACCGCGGAACAAATTCGCCAGTTCGGTTTGGACAAGAAGTATTTCAAACGCGCCATTGGCAGGACGCGGGATTGTCGGCAGGAAAAGCTGATACCAGACGATATCCAGATTTTGGATAAGGCGGGACGGCCAACTTGGCTGTTGAGTATTGGCAGAGAGAGCAAAGCAGAGCTGCCAGTCACACTCCGCAACTATATCGAATCAGGCGAACGTCTGGGGCTGCATGAAAGATCGCTCATCAAAACCAGACGTCCGTGGTATCGGATGGAAGAGCGCGGAGTGCCTGGACTGTTATTTGCTTATCTTGGGCGGCGTGATTGCCGGTTCATTGAGAACTGCGCCGGAGTTGTCCCGTTGACGGGTTTTCTTTGCGTATATCCGTGGGATACAAGCAAGGAGCACCGTGCCAAGCTTTGGCAGGCCTTGAATCACCCGCGCACCATTGCCAATCTGCCATTTGTCGGGAAATCGTATGGGGGGGGGGCAATCAAAGTTGAGCCGCGCCAATTGGATACATTGGAAATCCCTCAGGAGGTTTTAAACGAAGTTGGACTCAAACCAGTGGAGTCGTTTACACAGCCGCTATTGTTGGAGAAACCCAAGGCCAAATCAAAAGGCAGGAAGTCGGTTGGCGAAGCAAATTCGTAACGTGAAGCGTGATGCGTGAGGGACTCCTGCGACGGCGGTGCGTTCGTAAAGCATCCCGCTGATCTTCTGCCGCAACATCCGCACGCTCCATCGTTCCACCCGGCACATTTCCGCGTAGAAATCCCGTTGCAGGTGTTTTTTGAGCGGCAGGAGTTCAACGAAATGCGACCAGCCCAATTGTTGCGACAATGTCGCAACAATCTCCTCGCCATACTCAGCCCGCCTTTCTCGCAGCAATTCGATTCGTATCCGCTGCCCACTACGCGCCTTGGCGATGAGGCGCAAACTAAAACGGGCCACCCACGCCGGTTTGCGCCAGCCGCGCCCGGAGGTCGGTGATGGCCACCGCTTCCGCTTGGTCGTTCATCACATAGGAATCTTTGCCCGGATGTACTACAAACAAACGTTCCAGTTTCAAATCGTGAAGCGCCGTGTGCATGGACTTGGTTAGGGACGGTGCGTTTCCATACTTGAACTCGAAGCCGTATTTTCGGCCTTGCGAGTTCACCAACAAATCCAGTTCCGCACCTCCGTGCGTGGCCCAGAAGTAAGCGTCTTTGTCGCCAGTAAGGCTCAAGACTTGTTCGAGTGCAAATCCCTCCCAAGACGCGCCCAGTTTGGGGTGTGCTTCGAGATCGGCAAACGCAGCCTGCCGCAGCAGGCAGTGAAGCAGTCCTGAATCCCGAAGATAAATCTTGGGCGCTTTCACCTGACGCTTGCCCAGGTTCTCGTGCCACGGCTCGAGTTGCCGCACCATGAAAGTCGAACTCAGGAGGTCCAAATATTTCCGCATCGTCGGCTCGGACGCCCCGAGCGAACGCGCCAGTTCCGAACCCTTCCAAATCTGCGCGTGGTAATGCGTCAGCATCATCCAGAATCGCCGCAAGGCTGACGACGCGATGGTGATGCCCAGTTGCGGCATGTCCCGCTCCAGCAGGGTGCGCACGAATTCCTCCTGCCACTGCCGGCTCGCCGCATCCGTGGCGGCCAGATACGCGAGTGGAAAACCACCCCGCCACCACAGCTTGTGCCACGCGTCCTCGCCCACTTCCGCCAGATTGAAGCCGGCCACGTCCACCAGCGCCACCCGTCCCGCCAGCGATTCCGACACTCCGCGCACGAGCACCGGCGACGCGCTGCCCGTCACCAAAAACCGCGCTTTCACCGGCTTGCGATCCGCCAGCACCCGCAACAACGCGAACAACTCGGGCTTCCGCTGCACTTCATCCAGCGAACAGCCGAGCCATTTCTTTGACTTGGAAGATGTGGACGCGCTGGCGCGGTTGGCGGAACCGAAAGTTGCGTTGGAACGGTTGGAAGGGATATTGCCGGGCTGCGTCGGCCAGGCGATCGGCGTATTCGGCCACGTACGGGGCCAGCACTTCGGTCCCGGCGCGCACCGTGGCGCGGGGGATGAGTTTGGCCGGGTGCGCAAAAAAACGGTAGTGGCCCAGCCGCTCGCGCACGGCGAAGGTTTGAATAACCGGCACGCCGGTCATGGCGGCCAGCAGATACGGGCCGGCCGGAAAGCGCGCCGATCCGCCGAGAAACGGCACGCGCACGTCCGTGCCGCCAAAGGTGCGGTCGCCCAGCAGCGCCACGATCTCGCCGCGCCGCAGCGCTGCCGCAATCGGGATGCTCCGGAGCGGATGACCGTCGGTGGCCACCAGTTTGAACGTGCGCGCTGCCAGGGCGCGTTCAAACAGCCGGCGCATGCGGGCCTCGTCCTTTTCCAGAATGACGACGTTGACGGTTTTTCCCAACCGGTTGAGAAGCTGCCCGCCCAGTTCCCAACTGCCCAGATGCGCGCCGAGCAAAATGACGCCCTGTCCGCGATCGAGATACTCCGTGAGCAGTGAAGTGTTGTCGAACTTCCAGTTCATGTTCGCGCGCCCCATGATCACCGCCACCCGGTCCAGCAAGGTGACGCCAAAGGAGAAGAAATGGCGATAGACGAGCAGCGGCCATTTCCAGAACGGCTGCGGGCCGAGCACGCGGCGCAGATAATCCTTGGAGCAACGGTAGCCCGAGGGATTGCAGAGCGTGAAATAGGCCGCGACGGGCACGAGAACCGCATAGGCCCCGCGCAGGCCGAAGCAACGGATCAACTGGATGAACCACCAGTTGCCGAACACGCCGCCGCGCGAGCGGCCCGACCAGCGAACCGCGGCCTCTTCAGTGGTGGTGTCCGCGCCT
>Ga0364922_10325_pt1 | contig 26312 bp, 25 predicted proteins | sample ExccelJu500001D4_2_FD_206955 | JGI IMG/M metagenome (GOLD analysis project Ga0364922, IMG submission 206955) | Enriched cells from Trout Bog Lake Hypolimnion, Wisconsin, USA - BchlTB.June20.5000.01.D4 | ecosystem: Environmental > Aquatic > Freshwater > Lake > Hypolimnion/Profundal zone | place...
TTCATTCCCGACCTGCCTTGGAGCAAAATCGGGGCCACCCTTGAGAAATATATGGAATGGGACTACTACAGCCGTCCGGAAAGCGTTCGCGCTTACTTCCGCCAGTTTGAAAACACCGGCAATATCAATAAACCGCTTATCACCGTCCAAGGTGACTGGGACGTCCTGATCCCTGTCAGTGCTTCGTCATTACCCTACAGAGCGTTGATTGAAAAGAACGGCAAAGCTGATCTTCACCGTCTCTACATTATCGAGCACGGCGGCCATCTTGATGGTTGGGTGGGCGATCCGAAGCGCGATCCGGACAAGAAACTGCAACCGCTCATGCCTTATGCCCACCAAGCTTTTGATATGCTGGTGGATTGGGCGGAAAACGGCAAACCCGCTCCGGCCAACATGACGGTAAAAGTTCCTTCTCCCGGCAAGGTCATGGATATAAAAACCGGGAATGAAACAGCGCCCTATTGATATTGCTAAAGGACAATCCCGGAAACCTTTCCGGCTCGATAACGTTCCCTCCCGGCAGTAAGACAGACCCCTCTTTGCCTTATCTGGCAAAGAGGGGTCTGTCTTACTGCCGGGAAATTTCCGGATTTAGATGGTGGAGGCGAACCGCAGTCTTGCAAATCCACCCTTTTAGTTGGCAAAAGACCGTCACTGTTATGGTTTATATTACAACTATTATAAGAAAATGCGAATTAAAAGGCCTGCCTAGATAATCATAAATCCACCGCACACCGGTAATTCCACTCCAGTAATAAAGCTTGCTTCGTCTGTTGCAAAAAAACACACAGCGTTAGCAATATCCTCCGGTTGCCCCATACGCGCTAAGGGCATCACCTTCAGCCAATCATCTTTTATCGATTGGGGCACGTTCTTGAGCATCTCCGTTTCTATTACTCCAGGCTCAATGGCATTTACCGTGATGCTATACCTCCCCAGTTCCTTTGCCAAAGTCTTTGTTAGACCAATCACCCCGGCTTTCGTGGCGGAGTAATTTGCTTGGCCAATATTGCCGTAGGCAGATGTGGAAGAAATATTGATAATGCGCCCCTTTTTCTTCTCACGCATATAGGACACTACAGCACTGGTCATCAAAAAAGTCCCGGTCAGATTAACGTCGATTACCCTTTGCCATTGCTCAAGAGACATTTTGTGGAACATGGCATCACTTGTTATGCCAGCATTATTTACCAGAATATCTACTGTTTCATAATTCTCAATAATCTTTGATACCGCCTGGTTAACGGACTCCTTGCTGCTAACATCACATGATAGCGCTAAACTCCTACTACCTGCGGGATCAAAAGATTGTGTACACGCAAGCGCGGCCTTTTCGTCAATATCAAGAACAACGATCCGACATCCTTCAAGAAATAATTTTCGGGCTATAGCTGCACCAATTCCCCTCGCGGCACCGGTAATTACCGCTATCTCATTTTGAAATCTCATCATTCTATCCTCCTTATCGCTTAATATAACATCATCTAGAAAACAGCTACTCCTGGCACCTTTCATGTTAGACAACTTCTCCCCAAGTTATTATTTTCCCTTTTCCCAAAGCACCAGTCTACAATGTCCGGCAAGAAGCAACTATGGATAGGCTACACTGACATGGACAGTTTTCTTAAGGGGTAGTAAATTAGAACCAATAATGAATGGGGAGATTACTATGACCAGAAGAAAACGCAGAGAATTTACTGACGAGCTCAAGAATCAAATGGTTCAACTGCATTTGAGTGGCAAGCCCCGATCCGAAATTATTAAGGAATACGATTTGGGCGAAACCGCGTTTGACCGTTGGGTAAAACAGAGTAAATCAACCGGGTCCTTCAGAGAAGACGACAATCGCAGCGAGGAAGAAAAAGAACTGATTCAGCTTCGCAAGGAAAATCAGCGACTGAAGATGGAGAACGACATCCTAAAGCAAGCAGCGCTGATCTTAGGACGAAAGTAAATGTGATCAGGCAAAATGCCCACAAATACTCTGTATCAGCATTGTGTAGGGTCCTGCAGGTAAATCGAAGTACCTATTACTACGAATCCAGTTCGCGGCCCACCGACAACTTCGTGGAAGAAGCGCTCGTGAAAATCTTTGAAGGAAATCGGCATGTTTATGGGACCCGAAAGATCAAAGTGGAGCTGAAAAAGCTCGGTTTGGTTGTATCCAGACGCAGAATCGGTCGGTTGATGAAGAACAACGGTTTAGTTTCCGCTTATACAGTGGCTCAATACAAGCCCCATAAAAGCACATGTAATGAGTCTGAAATACGCAATGAACTAAATCGGCAGTTTGATAAAGAGACGCCGTTAGAGGCCGTCGTCAGCGATCTAACCTATGTACGTGTGGCCGGGAAGTGGAATTACATCTGCCTCTTGATCGATCTATTTAACCGGGAAATCATTGGGTACAGTTGTGGCCGAGCCAAGGACGCTGACCTGGTATACCGGGCCTTCGCGAAAGTTAAGTCCAACTTGTACAACATACAGCTTTTTCACACTGACCGCGGTAGTGAGTTTAAGAACCAACTGATTGACGATGTGATCAAGGCCTTTGGGATCCAGCGTTCTTTGAGCATGAAAGGATGTCCATATGATAACGCCGTGTCGGAGGCAACCTACAAGTTGATTAAGTCTGAATTTGTTAGGCGAAGGTCTTTTGAATCGCTTGGGCAGCTAAGAAAAGAACTGGATGAATATGTTAAATGGTTTAATGAAAAGAGAATTCATTCCACTTTGGGCTATCTTAGTCCACATCAATTCAAGTTCAAGTCCCTTAACAAAACTGTCTAGTTTAATGTTGACAGTCCACTATGTAGCGTAAGTAAGGGGAAGCTACCATCACCCCCACAAAAACAAAGCCCCCGTTTGCCAAACGGCGATCGTGAGATTCAAGCAACAAAAAAGGCAGCATCCCTATAGGATATTCTACCCATTTTTCCCTAGACTCTAAAAATATCTGCGGGTCTGGAGACCCTATTCATGTCTAACGGGACGCTTATAGTGCTCCAGCTCCACGCGTCCTCAAGAAGACAAGCCATTCAACTAAAAGTTTGAATGACTTGCGAATTATTTTTTAATGATTTTTTCCGACCGGCTGAGCGGTTCACTAGTATCCATGTGGCCAGTGATAGTATCGACCTTTTTACCATTAACAAGAATCTGAACTTTTTGAATCTCGGAAAACTCTGTCAGAGTGTCGACTATCGCTGCAACTAGCAGCATTTCCTCGGCCGAGCCGCCAGGATTGTTCTTAATCAGTTTATCATTAAAATCAGCGTAGGCGATGTGGTCTTTGACGTTCACACTTAACACTTTGGTTCCGCGCGGCACAACAGAGATAAGCTCTGGATTACTGGGACCGGTTGTTAACAATTCCAGCGCCGTTTGCGCGGGATGTACACTTTTCGGCACCACATGAATCTCAGGAACGAGATTCATGGCATCTTTCGTCGCCTGATATATCGTGATTTGCATCGTTTCCTGGGCTGTTCGGTCGTTGTTCGACGAAGGCAGGAATCCACCCTGCACTACCGGTCCAGTTTTCGGAGAAATACCAGCGTTTTGAGACGAGTCACAGCCCGCCATCAGCAATACTAACAAAAGCAGCGCAGACCAAACAGAAATCTTGCGAAGCATCAACTTCCACCCCCAATCTTAGCGGCTTGAAGGAAAAAGTTATCCAGTCCACTGACAATTCCTTGTGCCAGTTTTTGCTGAAGTTGAGGGGTATTAAGCAGTGTCTCTTCCTCCTGATTCGAAAGAAAACCTAATTCAATCAGCATGGAAGGCATCAACGTGTGCTTGAGGACATAGAAATTGGCAGGATAAATGCCGCGGTTGTTCAGACCTCCGGCTCTTACGGCGCCGCTTTGGATGCTTTGTGCCAAAAGCTTGTCATAGATAGTTTTCCGGTAGTAATAAGTACCTGTTCCGCTAACTTGTGGATTGGCAAAAGAGTTGACATGAATATCGACAAATACATCAGCGTTGTTTTTGTTGCCAACGTCAACCCGGGCGCCAAGTTCTTCAGTTGCGCCATCATTCGGAGCAAAAACATCGCGATCATCCGTCCGGGTCATAACCACTTTTGCCCCGGCTTGTTCGAGCAAGGCCTTTACTTTCAACGAGACTGCCAACGTAATTGTTTTTTCCTGAATATTATCAGGCCCGATAGCCCCGACATCAGTGCCGCCATGCCCCGGATCAATAGCAATCACTTTGCCTTTTAGTCCTGCTGTAAAAGAAAACGAAGGCAGCGGCATAGGCTTATCAATATCCACCACCACCCGGAGCGGCTTGTTAGTACTGGCATCTCCAGGCAACGTGAACACTGTGTAGTCGCCGTCATTGACCATGCGCGGCAACCCAATGGTAATCTTGGTATTCTGCCCGTCTACGGAGCTAATTGTGACCCTGTCGGCTACTGTACCGTCAAGATTGGTTACTTCGTCAAGTTTGCCTGGTGCCGCTCCCTTGACATTGACCAGCAGGCGCGGCGTAGGGGTGTCAGTGACCGCCCCGTCAACTTGCACAGGACCGGATACGTCGAAAACAAGCCGTAAGGTGCTTGCTCCGGTGACGGCATCAGTGTGGGTAGCCCAGCGGAACTGAGTCAGCTGTACGACCGCATTAGCATCGGTGTTCGGAGCCGTCGGCGTTCCAGCCAGGCAAAACGGCGACGTCACTAGCAGCAACAGAAATAAAATGGAACAAATTATGCGACGCAACATAGCCCCTCCGATACAAATGTGTGACGTGTTATGTTACAATTCGCGCTTTATAAACAAACTCCTCCGGGGTATTTCGCTAAATTTTTATGTCGTCTTACTTCCATAATTTAACCATCGCCGGCAGCCGCGGTAAATGTGATCCTACGATCTAAAATACTATTCGTCATCCAAGTATTGAAGTTCGTCATGTGCACAAAATAAAAGATGGCGCCCTGCGCGCCACCCGACAAGACTAAAGGGGGATATGAAAATGAGCGTGGAATCCGCTAAGGCTTTTCTTGAGCGACTGAAAACCGACGAGGAGTTTGCCGACAGGATCGTCGGCTTTACCGACGAACAGGCGCGCATGTCGTTCATAAATAAGGCCGGCTTTACCTACAGCCCTGAAGACATTCAAAAGGCCGCCGCGGAGGTCTCGAATACCGTGCTAACGACGACTGCCGACGGGGTAGGCATGTTCCGCCCTGACACCCACATCGCCGACTTCCCGGAAGAAAAATCATAACCGTACCCGCCGGACGGGTGTTGTAGCACCGCGTTGGCGATCCGTGACCTTGCAAATCCGCCCATTCCGTTGTGTCAAAGAACGTCCCCACGACATACCTATGCAGGTGGTTTTAACTCTCCCGGAGTTATGCTTTCTCTACTAAGACGGCCGTGCCGTAACAGATGACCTCAGATGCCCCCTGAACCACTTCTGAGGAATCGTACGAAATACCGATTATCGCGTTCGCCCCGAGACTTTTCGCATGATCGACGAGCTTTTTGTAGGACTCGTCCCTACCCTGTTCGCACATTTCGGTGTAGGCTACGTTTCGCCCACCAAAAATGCTTCCTAGCCCGCCAAAGATTCCCTGTCCGATGGTCGGAGTCCGAACGATAATCCCATGACACAAGCCCCTGTACTCCACAATACGATATCCTTCGAGCTGATTTGCGGTGGTGACCAAAACCATACAATACCCTCCTATTACGATTTTTCTTTGCTTCCCTTCATGTTAGACAACTTCTCCCAAAGTTATTATTTTCCTTTTTTCTCAAAGCACCAGTCTACAATGTCCGACAAGAAGCACCTATGTTGAGCAAGTAAGGGAAGCGATCATATCCTCCACAAAAAATGAAGCTCACGTTTGCCAAACGGCGATCGTGAGCTTCAAGCGATAAAAAGGTAGCACCCCTATAGGGGGTTCTATCCATTCTCTCCCTCGACCCTAAAAATGTCCGTGGGTCTGGAGACCCTAATCATGTCCAAAGGGACGCTTATCGTGTCCCAGTTTCGCGGGTTCCAAGTATTCTGGATTTGGTTGGTGGAGGCGAGCCTCACCATACAATATACGAAACAACCTTCCACATACAAAGACGGTTAGACGAAAGAATATACGCAACACCGTCTGCGACCACCCTAACTTAATTTACTCAGCACTGGCGGGCCCTTTTTACCCATTAACTTTTGCTGCAGTTGGTCGAACCACACATAGAAAACCGGGGTCACATAGAGTGTGAGAAGCTGGGAAAAAACCAGTCCGCCAACAACAGCTATCCCAAGAGGCTGACGGGCTTCTCCACCGGTGCCGTATCCCAGTGCGATCGGCAGCGCGCCAAATACCGCCGCCATCGTGGTCATCATAATCGGGCGGAAACGGATCAGACAAGCCTGATGGATGGCATCCCTGGACGAAAGACCCTGTTTTTCAGTCAACTCCAACGCAAAGTCGATCATCATAATGCCGTTCTTTTTGACAATACCAACCAACATGATAATCCCCACATAAGAGTAGATATCAAGCTCCATATGAAACAGCATCAGAAAGATCAGCGCCCCGGCGCCCGCCAAAGGCAGCGCCGTAAGGATGGTAATCGGGTGAATGAAACTTTCATAAAGAATCCCAAGCACCACATAGATGATAAAAACCGTAACAAACAACAAGAACCCCATATTTGCGAACGAACTCGCATACGCCGACGCATTGCCCTCGAAAAATCCAGCTACCCCTGAAGGAAGAGTTTTCTGGGCAACCGCCTGGATCTCGGCCGCCGTCGTACCAAGAGCAAACCCCGGCTTCAAGTTATAGGAAATCGTTGCCGCCGGCATCTGGCCGCTGTGGTTTACTGACAACGACGACAATCTTTCGTTTAGCTTGCCGAGGGTCGCCAGCGGTACCAGTGTCGGTGTTGCTGCAGAAGGCCCGAGACTGGATCCGGTCTTCACATACACCTTATTGAGCACCGACGGGTCAGTTTGAAAGCTTCTTCCAAGATCCAGATACACGTCATACTCGTTGCTGGGTGTATAAATGGTGGTTACCAGACGATCGGCAAAAGCGGAATAAAGTGCATCCTGAATCTGGTTCGCGGTAAGACCGAGCTTCGACGCTTTGTCCCGGTCAATATCAAAGTACATTTTAGGAGCCTTTATCTGCAGACTGGAAACCACATCAGTGAGCCCAGGAATCGCCCTCATCTGAGCTTCCATATCGGTGGCCGCTTTGGCCAATACATCCAGGTCGGTACTTGTGATCGTGTACTGGCCGATGCCGTAGGACTGGCGGCTTCCCAGGGTGATGGGCGGCGGATTATACGGATATACGCGCAACCCGGGTATATTGTTAAACTCCGGCCGCAGCCGGTTGATAATTTGATCGACAGACTCGGTCCGGTCTTTTCTGTCTTGGAGGCTGACCATAACAAATCCCGTATTATAGGTAGGGGCACCAACGATTGACAGCGCACCCCGCAGGCCCGTTTCTTTTTCCAGAATCTGGTTGATTTTCTCCTGGTGTTGGGCCAGATAATCGAAGGAGGCCCGGTCATCAGTCTGCGTCCTGATTGTAAACAGGTTCATGTCCTGGCTGGGGATAAATCCCTTGTCAATTTTCGTATACAAAAAGCCCGACAAAATGACGATACACAGTGTAAACACCAGTATTTGCAGAGGATGAGCCAAAACCAACGTCAACGTCCGTCCATAGAAGTTCTTGGCCCCTTCAAAAACACGCTCCGACGCTTCCATAAACCGGCTCTTCTTACTATCACCGTTCTTGTGTTTGAGGATGTAAGCACACATCATCGGCGTCAATGTCAGGGCAATAAAGCCGGAACACAAAATAGCTGTCGCAATGCTGACCGCAAACTCCCGGAACAGCCGACCAATAATCCCGCCCATAAACAAAATCGGAACAAAGACCACAATAAGCGAAATGGTCATCGACAGTACGGTGAAACAGATTTCCTTGGAACCGGAAAACGCTGCAGACATCGGTTCCTCGCCTGCTTCAACCCGCCGTACTATGTTTTCCATAACCACCACGGCATCGTCAACAACAAAGCCTGCTGCCAGGGAGAGGGCCATCAGCGTAATGTTATTCAGACTAAAACCCGCAACCTTCATAACCGCAAAGGTTGCGATAAGCGATAAGGGTACCGTAATACCAGGAATCAACGTGGCCCGCATACTGCCTAAAAAGAGAAACACAACAAAGACCACCAGCAATATTGTCATGGCAAGTGTGGATTCAACGTCTACGACAGATGATTTGATGTAATCAGACTTGTCGTACAGCAGCGATGCGTCAATTCCTTGGGGAAGGGTTCCCCGCACCAATTCCATTTTTTTGCGGACATCTGCTGCGATTTGGACCGCGTTCGATCCCGGTTGTTTGAATATCGCCACAAACACTCCGTCGCTTTGGTCGCCAGGGGTGATGAGACTGCGTTTGGTTTGCTCGTTTGCGTTGCTGTCAGTGGCTTGCCCGATATCTTGAACGCGAATCGGGTTACCGTTATGATAGGCTACAATTAAAGAATCAAATTGCTTACCATTCATTAATTGGCCTGACGAATCAACTGAATAAGTAACATTCGATCCGTTTAATGTCCCACCAGGCAGGTTTACATTGCCGTGCAGCAGCGCATCAGTCACTTCGTTCAGGCCAACCCCCCGGACAGCCATCTTGTCCGGATCCATCCGCAGCCGGACCGCATACTGCTGGTTTCCGTAGATCTGAGCCTGGGAAACGCCGCTAACCTCAGACACCGCCGGTATGAGAGATGTTTCAACATAATCCTGCACATCCGACATCTTCATGGTTTTCGAGGTAACTACATAAAACATGATCGGCTGATCAGCCGGATTGGTTTTCGTGTAGGACGGAGGTGCCGGCAAATTCGCCGGCAATCGCTTCGCAGCCGCCGAGATGGCGCTGCTGACATCCTGGGCGGCAGCGTCAATGGTGCGGTTCATGGAAAAGGTAATATTAATGGTCGTTTTTCCTGTTGTATTCGAAGAGGACATCGAATCCACGCCATCAATTGTCGACAACTGCTTCTCCAGCGGCAGCGCAACCGATGAGGCCATAGTCTCAGGGCTCGCCCCCGGAAGCGACGCTTGGACCTGAATGGCCGGATAATCAACGTTCGGCAAGTCATTTACCGGTAATTGAAAGTAACTGATTGTTCCAAAGAAAAGGAGAGTGATCATGACCAGAATGGTCATTACCGGGCGACGGATCCAGATGGCAGAAACGTTCACTGACCACCACCGCCTTGTGAATTAGATCCGGCTGCAGCCGGCTTTGCAGCCGCTTGTTTGACACTGACTGTCGAACCGGGGCGCAGATTGACCTGTCCGTCAGTTACAACCGTGTCGCCGGGATTCAATCCGCTGCTGATGACCGCTATATTGCCTATTACCCGGTCTTGTATTACCTGTCGAGCTTCCACCGTCATGTCATCCTTGACAACAAATACATAGGTTCCCTTCTGTCCGTTCATCACAGCCTCACTCGGCACGATGGTCGCATTTGGTTGCTCACCCAACCTAAGAGTGATGCGGACAAACTGTCCGGGCCAAAGCTGCCGGGTAGAGTTGGGGAATTGGGCTTTCATCAAAACCACACCCGAAGCAGTGTCAACAGTGTTGTCGATGAAGGTCAGCAACCCGTCGGTAACATTGATTCCCTGATCAGCGATACTTGCCGTTACCTTAAGCGAGGCATCTTTCTGCGCGGCAGTGATGGCAGCCAGGTACTGCTCCGGAACGGTAAACTTGGTGAATATCGGTTCAATCTGATTGACAACAACCAGTTGCGTAGCGTTCATCGTTGCAAGCGCCCCGACATTGGCGAGAAATGCACCGGTACGCCCGTCAATCGGCGACCGGATATAGCAGTTATTCAGGTCGATGCGCGCGCCTTCCACTGCCGCCTGTGACTGTTGCACCGTAGCAGCCTGCGCAGTCGAGGATGTATTCATTTGCTCGAAGTCCTGGCGGGAAACGGCCCCCCGCCGGAATAATTCGTCATATCGTTTAGCAGAAGCTGTCGCAAAAATCGCCTGTTCAGAATCATGGGACAGCTGAGCCTGCACCTGTGCCAGTTTTTGTTCAAAGGGAGTCGGATCAATCGTAATCAAAAGATCGCCGGCCCTCACATCTTGCCCTTGTTGAAAGTGAAGACTCAAGACCCGCCCGGTCACCTGCGGCAGAATAACTACAGAATTGAAGGCCTCCACATTGCCCACCGCTTCCACTTGGATAGGCATGGTTCGCGATTCCGCCTTACCCACCGTCACGGCAATCGTGGGTTGGGAGGGAGGTTGTGTACGGCCGCAGCCTGATGCGAAAACGATAATAATAAATAATGACAAAATAAAAAAGATGACCCTAACGCTACGTCGGCTGTTTCCCATGCATAACACACGCCCTTCAAAACTTATGGTAAATCAACTACACTCAAGCTACCTCACTACATTAGCCGCTGCTGCCCACTTGCTTTTCAAGGATTCAAGGTACTTATCCATCTCATCGCCATCAACCCGCCATTGAGTTGCAATCCCACTTCCCAACATAATTCCGGGTAATTTACCTTGCTTTAACCACCGCAGAACAGTTCGGCGCTCAATCTTTAAAATAACAGCCACTTCATCCGGTGTCAATAGTTTCATTTGTCTCCCCTCTTCTCTAACTTCCGCTCCGACAGGTACTTATCTAAATCTTGACGGTCAGTTCGCCATTCGGCAGCCGCACTTTCGCCTAATTTAAAACCCGGAATGGTCTTTTTTTGCAACCAGGTTATAACCGTCTTTCGCTGTACTCTTAATATCGAAGCCACTTCATCCGGCGTCAGCAGTTCCATACAAAACCAACCTCCTTAAAGTATATAAGCTTATCCAAAGCGTTGTAAGCGTCGAGTGTAGTAATGGCCCCAGTTGGCAAGCCGGTCCTTTTGAGCACTCCATCAGACTGCTTTGTCCCCTACGCTGAACTCAGCCACCAGTCTATCATGTGCTTTCATAAAATTCTCTTGGGGTAGCGTTTTATTTACTAAATAATCAGCAAAGAAATCCCACGATTCATCTTCATCCAGCAAACCCAAGTTCGTATAAACATGGCTAAACACTTTATTTTTGATATGCTCTGAACCAAACAAGCGCAATGATAGCACATTATTATTTTTATGATTCGGATACATATTAAATTTCACTTTGCGATAATCGTGGTCATTCTCGTGCAACGCCGCCATCGTTTTCGCCACCATCCGCATCATAAAATCAGATAACAGTTGATTTTCAATCGCGTCATCCACCCGGCACCAGACATGATAGCCCCTCCCGCTTGCAATCACTAGGGGTTTTATGCCTAATTCCTCAAAATATTCTATCAGTGAATTTACAGAAAACTGCATTTCCGGAATCAGTACCGTGTTGTTGTTTTTATAATTATTGTCCAAATTGAAACAAAACGTGTTGTTCGCTGCTTCATTAAAATAGCAACAAACATTACAAGTTTTTTGAATATGATCATGCAAGAGACGATTTATACTGTCTTCCGGTACATTCAACAGTTTATATTTGTGCGTTAAACCATAGGAAGCTAACTGTCCATATTCTAATGTGATCCCGTCTGACAATAATTGTTCTAAGAAAACAAAGCCATGACTATTAATTTCTAATTTAATTTTGCCTTGTTGCATCGTGCTATAAAAATCCCTCAATAACTTTACTCTGGCATCCATTGCTTTACCTCATGAAAAGTATTGAATCCCCGCGCACCGGTCTGTAGAATTCCCTCGTGCTGTGCCATGATAGGATAATATACTTTGATACCATATAGTCCCCCGTACAAGACATTAAATTTATCATCATCAATTAAATGTTGAATTCCCCACAATTTGCAAAACACTACTTTATTTTGCGCACTGAACACATGATCCCATGGAATTTTATTTGTATTAAGCCAATCCTTTGTATAATAACTCGCTTTTCTTATATCCCGATAGGTACAGATTACGATTCTCCAGTTATTCGCTTTTAGCCATTGCATAAACTCTATGCCATCAGGTCGTGCAATAGCCAGCTTATGACATTGTTCATAAATGTTGTAACGGAAGTAGGCATACTCCGTACTTAGTAGTTCATTGTCGTCTCTTTCTTTGTGCTGCAGTTTACTAAGGTACTTGCTAAAATTTTCTTTCGTCAATCCATAGGAATCATCATATTTAAACTCAGTATGTTGGAGAGTTACGGAAAAGTTGTTCAATGTGTCATCCAAGTCAACAGCTATAGTTTTAATACAATCCCGCTCCTCTCTGAAACCTTATGGAATACCCCAACTTTTCGAAAACCTTATAAGCGTCTAGTGTTGTAATGGCCGTCATTGGTAAACCAGTCATCTCCATTAGAAGCTGTTTTATCGGGAATACTTTGCCGCGAATTTCCACTGAATAAGTCGCTCTCAAAACCAAAACCGGCTTAAACTCTTTTGCTTTTTGTTCCAGACCTTCTACACTGATCTCAAATTGTTGTCCTCGTATAGTGAAATTCGGCATACAACATCACCTTTATCAGCTGATTAATAAAAGCAGAACACTACTGCGATATAAGACTCAAAACCCCCTTCTATTACAACAACTATCAATCGACTCAGTGTCCAAAGGTGAAACCTACTCTATTTCACCGGCACGCCCATAGCTTGATCCAGCAGTGCCTTGCTGGTATTGTAATCATAAAGGGCCTGGATATAATTGGTCTTAGCCTGGGTCAACGCAAGTTCCGCGTCAATGACGTCAAGATTCGTGCCTACTCCAGCTTCATAGCGGACTTGCGACATCCTGAAGTCCTCTTGTGCCTGGTTTACCGCGACCTGGCTGGTATCAATGCGTTTTTCCGCTTCGTTCATACTCAGGAACGCCTGGCGAACCTGCAAGGATATAGTATCCCTTGTCTGCCGCGCCTGCTCTTGGGCGGTAGTTACGCCATATTCCGCTTGTTTGACCTGCGACTTTACAAGGCCGGAGTCAAATACGTTCAAGGAAGTGGTCATGCTCACTGTCCAATTGCTGTTCTGCGCTCCAGGAAAGTTATTGGCCTCCCACCCATTCGTGGCGTTGAAGCCAAGAGTCGGCAGAGCGCCGCTGTGAGCTATTTTGACCTGATCCCGAGCGATAGCGACACTTGCCTGCGCCTGCACCATTTCCGGTCGGTTGACCAGGGCGTATTGCACACAGTCGTTTAGATTGAGAGAATATTGTTGGTATTTAAGGTTTTCTTTTAGTTTTATTTCGCCGTCCAGCGGCAACCCGATGATGTTGTTGAGGTTGGCCTCTGCCAAGTCATAGTTGTTCTGGGCTTTGATCAGACCATCCTGGGCGTTAGCCAGCTGAACCTGGGTCTGCAGTACGTCGGACAAGGCCACCGTGCCTGCGTCGAGCTGAAGTTGGACATTTTTCAGGTGACCCCCAAAATCATCTACGGATTGCTTGCTTACTTCAAGGAGATTACGGGTCTGAAGCACGGTAAAGTAACCGGTGGTAGCGCTGAGTTTGAGTTGCTGTTTGGTTGCATCGACGTTCAGGTTGGAAACCTTGAAGTTAAGTTTGGCCTGGTCGATCAGGCCCTCCAGTTTGCCGCCGGTATAAATCGGCAAGCTGAGTGTCAATTGGTTGCTGAAAAGATTGTATAGAGGCACAACCGCTAATGTAGTGGAAGATTTATCAGTGCGGATGTCGCTGTGGGTGTACCCAAGGGTAAATCCCTTACCGGCTTTGGCTTGTTCTATCCCCCAAAGCGATTTCTCTTTGCCGGCTTCGGCGATTTTAATTGTCGGATTATTTTTTAGTGCCAAAGCAATGCTGTCGTCAAGCGATAGCTCTGCAGGCGCCGCCAGCACAGGTGTACTCAAGGCGGCTAGCAGGAAAATTGCCGTTAGAGATTTTGCAAAATATCGAGGATGCTGATTCATGATCTGACCTCCTAACTTGATATTCTCCCGGCACTTTTAATGCCTAATTGTGATCATTTCTTTATAGAAGGGTACTTTACTCATACCTCAGCGCGTCGATTGGATCAAGCAGTGCCGCCTTACGGGCCGGATAGAGTCCGAAAAAGAGGCCTGTCAGCACCGATACGCCAAACGAGGCTATGATCGCTGTCCAGGATATTATTGTGGCCCATCCAGTCACCTGGGAAATGACCTGCGCCCCGGCGACACCCATAAAGATGCCGATCAGCCCGCCGGTGACCCCGATGACGATGGCTTCAATCAGAAACTGGAGTAAAATATTGTTGAACGTGGCGCCAAGCGCCTTGCGGATACCAATTTCCCGCGTCCGTTCAGTAACTGACACCAGCATAATATTCATGATGCCGATGCCGCCAACAATGAGCGAAATAGCGCCGACAACGCCAAGGAATATGGTCATCGTGTTGGTGGTTTCCTGGGCGGTGGCCATGATTGCCGCCAGGTTACGTACCGTGAAATCATCGGGAACACTTGGCGGCAGGCGGTGCCGCACCCTGAGCAAAGTGGTGATATCATCCTGAACCTGGTTAATGACGTCGCCGCTCGCCGCCTGCACGCCGATCGTATTCACCCAGGTGATGCCCATCAGCCTGTCCTGGGCCGTTGTCAGCGGAACGACGATCAGATCATCCTGGTCGGTACCCATACCGGACTGGCCCTTGGGTTCAAATACCCCTATGACCCTGAACGGCGCCTTATTAATCCGGATGGTCTGTCCAACCGGATTGACATCGCCGAACAGATTGGTCGCCACCGTCTGGCCGAGCGTGGCCACCCGGGCCCGCGAATCCAGATCGCGGCTGGTGAAAAATGCGCCTGATGCTATATTCCAATTGAACACATCCAAAAAATCGGTGGTGGAGCCCTGGACCTGAGTCACCCAGTTCTGGTTGCCAAAGACTACCTGGTATTGTTGCCTGACGGAAGGCGCAGTGGCATTCACGCCAGCGATTTCCTTGGTAATTGCCTGGGCGTCCTGAGTGGTCAGGGTGATGTTCGATCCTGCGGCCATCCGGGCGCCACCCATCGACGAGTTGGCCCCCGGTAGGACGATAAGCAGGTTGCTGCCAAGGTTGGCGATGGTATTTTCCACCCTCTGTTGCACGCCCTTGCCGACCGACAGCATGGCAATAACGGCGCCCACCCCGATGATAATGCCCAGCATGGTGAGAATGGAGCGGAGCTTGTTGGCTTTTAATCCGTCAAAGGCGATTAGGACACTTTCCCAGAACATGCTCCCGCCTCCCCTGTTCTATTCTCATCCCGGACGATCTTGCCGTCGCGGACATGGATGATTCGACGGGTAAAGAGCGCAATATCCGGCTCGTGGGTGACCAGGATAATGGTCCGGCCCTGGCTGTTGAGATGGCAGAAGATTTCCATGATTTCATTGCCTGACTTGGTGTCAAGGTTGCCGGTAGGCTCGTCGGCCATGATGATGGCCGGATCGTTGACCAGCGCCCGGGCGATGGCCACCCGCTGCTTCTGGCCGCCGGACAATTCGTTGGGCCTGTGATCCTTGCGGTCTGCCAGCCCGACCATCGTCATCGCGCGCAGCGCGTTCTCCATCCGTGTTTTTTTATCCACTCCGGCGTACACCATCGGCAAAGCTACGTTTTGCAGCGCCGACATCCTTGCCAGCAGATTGAAGTTCTGGAAAACAAAGCCGATTTGCTTATTGCGGGTAAGTGCCAGTTCATCGTTACTCAGCTTCGCAACTTCCTGACCGTTCAGGCTGTAGGAGCCTGTGGACGGCCGGTCGAGGCAGCCGAGGATGTTCATGAGCGTCGATTTTCCGGACCCCGAAGGACCCATGATGGCGGTCAGTTCGCCGGCGGCGATTTCAAGATCCACTCCCGCCAGAGCGTGTACCACATTATCACCCATAACATAGGTTTTTGTGATATTTTTCAGCATGATCGTCATGTCGCCACCTCCTCTACCGTATTCCGCGGAGCGGATTGCCTCCGGCCGCAGGCTGAGCCTGGCCGCCGGCTACCGGTTTGGCCGCAGGCAGCACGACTTGGTCGCCTTCGTTGACGCCGGTGAGGACTTCGGCTTTTTCATCATCGGTCAGACCCAGCTGGACCGGCGTGGTCTGCAGTTTGCCGTTAACCATCACCTGCACGTTCTTTACGCCTTTGGTCTCCTTCACGGCCGACAACGGTATAACCAGTGTATTTTTGCTCTCTCCGACCTTAATGGTAACCCGGGCGGTCATGTTGGGGAAAAGCAGGCCTTGCGGTGATTCCACATCAACATACACGGTATAATAAACCACATTCGACTGGATGACGGCTTTTTGCGATATCAGCGACACGATGCCGGAAAAGGTTTTTCCCGGATAGGCGTCCACCGTGAAATCGACCTTCTGCCCCAGTTTCACTCTGCCGATATCCGATTCATCCACCTGGACCTGAATCTGCATCCTGGACAAGTCGGCCACAGTCAGCAGCACCATGGGGTTAGAGATACCCGGCGCCACCGTCTGGCCGGCAGGGATGGGCTTGCCGATCACCAGCCCGTCGATAGGAGCGGTGATAACTGTATAGTCCAGTTGGGACGCGGCATTGTCATAGGTAGCCTTTGCCACATCATAATTGGTGCGGTCGGCGTCAAGCTGCTGGAGCGACTCGCCGCCGATGGCTGCCAGTTTCTTGCTGCGCTCATAGTTTACCGCGGTGTTGACCATCTGCGACCGGGCCTGGTCGACCTGGCTCCGAAGAGCGGTATCATCAAGTACGACCATAACCTGTCCGGCTTTGACCAGATCGTTTTCATTGACTTTGACCTCGGTGATCAGGCCGGTGATGCGCGCGCTGACATCGACCGAGTTCACAGCCGCGATGGTGCCTGTGGCGGACACAGTGGCAAAAACATCCCCGCGTTCCACCGCTATCGTAGCACCCGTAAAAACCGGCTTGCTGTTCTTGCCGTAATAGGTCATGCCCCCCCAGCCCGCCATCACTATAACCAACGCCAGGACAACCCATTTCTTATATTGAATAATCTTTTGCCAAATCACCTGCATCACTGCACCCCCGTGTAGTATTAACTTCACTGCACTACCATCTGACCGGCCAATCACACAATCCATGTTTCACAAACATATGTAGCACCCAACAACTATGGTAGGTGTTACACCACTATATGGAGAAGGCAGGGATTCTGAGCAAATCACAGATTCTAATCGTAACCGAAGGGAGAATGGAAAACGCTGTATAGACCTGCTTTAGAGACCATGCCTGGATCGGCATAGCCTCTAAAGCAGGAATTTTTTCTCTTACTTATCGAGGGAATCATTACCATATTATTAACCTGTCTATTGCTTTTACGGACACATTGAATAGCCATATTAGAACCAGCATGAGCGAGAGCACGGCTGCCATTTGAAGCCCTTTATCATATAACAGGCCTTTCCTTTTCTCAGCTATTAGTAAGACGCTGAGGGTGAAAACCCCGCTGCGGAAAGGCTGCTTTGAGGTTTTGCATATCTTTTTTAAAAGTGTTGTCATCCACTCCGAGAGTTTCTGCGACGTCTTGCCAGGTATTGTTGATCTTGCGCATCGAGAGCACATCTACGATCGGCTTTCCGGTATTTTTCGCCAGCTCATTGGCAACCGCGATGTCCCGGCCCCGGTAGCCTTGCTGCATGAGTGGGAGGGAGACTTCTTTTGCTATGTTGAGCTTCTTTTCCAATTGCGTGGAAGCTATATCCTGACGAGTGGCCTTCATTTTTTCCTTTGTCACTCCCAGTGTTTGGGCAACATCTTTCCAGGTATTATCATAGGTTTTGGTAGCCATAACTTCTTTCAGCGAATGGCCGCTGGCCTTGGCTAAGAAGGCCGCCTTGAACAACTCCCTAAAATTTACGTCCTGTTCATGGTACTTGAGGATTTCGTCCTTGTCCACGCCAAAGGTGTCGGATATTTTCGCCGCTATCTTTTCAGGATCAAAATGCCGATGGAAACCCGCGTCGCCTGGTCCTTCGTTTTCAGAAGCTTGCACCACAAAAGGAATCACGGCACTCGCCAAAATAAACGTCCCTACGATGAACCCGATGACCATTTTCTTGTTCCAAAAATTCATTACTTACCCTCTCCTCTTCTTTTTACCCGAACAACCATTAAGTTAATAATAAGATGCCACCCATTACTCTTCATTATTGGCGCAATGTGTGACAGAATTGTGACAATAAATGTGACGAAATCGTGAACTCTACGAAAAATAATGCGGCCGCCAACTGAAACCTTGAGAATTGATCGTCGAATTGAGCTTCATTGCCTTTATGCTCTTTTTGCGATAAAATTCTGGATGCAATGACGAACAATATCCAATGAATAAAGAAAGATCGCCTGTTTTAGCTAACGCTAATTGACCCAAGCCTAGACCGCAAAACAAACTCAACTTGCACCAAATTCATTACCCGGATCCGCTCAGCCAGCATCCCGAACAACTCTCATCAAATTCCTACACTTCATCCGGTTAGTTGATAAAAAATCAACAATCAAAGAAGGACAAAAAATAAAGCCCCCTGTCGGGAGCTAAGAGATTCGTAGCGAAGCGTTACCCACACTCAACCAGGCATAGCTAGTGTGCGCGTATCTTGCTTTTCCATGTTCTCATTGTATCAATTTCGGATAATATCTCAACTATGAATACTTAGACTATCGACTTTTACCCTCTCTCCTTTGTCGACCAGCAACGACGCTGAAAGGGCCCCCAACAGTGCTGTAGATGCAACCCATAACCAAGCATATGTATAGTCAGACACCTTTGTCACCGGATCGGTTACGATAAGCCACCCCATAATAAAAGGTGAAAAGGCTCCCAGTACATAGGACACGCCGTTCACCAGGCCCATCGCCTTTCCGTAAACTTTAACTGGGAAAAGATTAGCCGGATAACTGAACACGGGTGCAAAAACCATGTTGGAGAAAAAACCAGCGCCAGTTAGAGCAAGCAACAAAACATATGGAGATACTCCTTTTTCCAGACTAGCCAACAACAATACAAACGGAAGCATCGCTACAAAAGACAAGATAATCATGGGTCGACGTCTGCCTTTCATAATTCGATCACTGACATGCCCGCTTAATAAAGATCCCACCGCCCCGCCTACGAAATACACCGATGCCCAAACACCCATCTTCATGACGCTGAACCCGTGAACCTGGGTAAGATATTGAGCGGAGAATGTCAGTACTCCCCAGTAGGCCAATATTGTCGCGACATATACAAAAACTAGTGGCTTAAAGCTTGGTGTTTGGATAATCTCCCAAAAAGTCATGTCCTGGGTGTTGTCTTGCTTTTCAATGTATGCCACGTTGCCATCACGCACATCCTGTTCGGTAATCAGACCTGCTTTGATCTCTTCATAGTAGGATTCTACTGCTTCGTCTTTGCTGACAAACTTATTATGTTCCGGCTTGTCAAAAACGAACACGGTAACAAGCAGGAGCGGTATAATTCCAACATAAGCCAAGATAAAGAACACCTCGCGCCAGCTATTGCCTAATGCCACATACATCCAGGTAGCAAGGATGGGAGCAACCGCTGTGCAATGATCCAGGAAAGCGATAACGCGCTCATTGCTCTGGCTCTTTGCAGGGGGGGGAAATAGCGAACCAACAACCGGGTCGTAGGAATTAACTCTGTACCAATGAGAATTCCAAACAGCGCCTGACGAAAATACCACTCATCCACTGAGGTAATAAGTCCTTGCCAGTAAGTCAGGGCGCTCCAGGATGCAATAGAAAAGATAGTTATTCGCCGGGATCCAAACTTGTCGCACAGCCAGCCTGCAAACGCTTGGGTCGGGCCGTAGAAAAGCATCATTATGGCCATGCCAATACCAATTTGCCAGTTGGTTAAACCGATATCCGTGCTAATAAAAGGTAGGAGAACTGCTGTCTTCGCACGGTCGATTATCTGGATTGCGAAACAGAGCGTAAGCAGCGCCAAAAGCAAGTAACGGAATCGGAACATAGATTGTCGAATAGCCTCATCCATTATTACTGACCTCCCTATTCTTTATCCCGGGTACTACCTGTTTAGCCATTTGATGATAATCTTAATTCTTTCTCCCTATTGTACATTGAGCACAAATACGAGCATCCTTCTCTTCCCCTTACGCCCTGAAAATACAATGGGCGCTGCGGTTTACAGCCTTTAAATGCCTTCTCCGCTGCGCCCATCATATCTTTCATACTATGCAGGTTCTTCGATCGGACGGTTGACAATAAACCAGTAGCATATCGCGGCACAGGCAATGATGATACCACCGCTGACAAAAGCCAAGGTATAGGAGCCTGTGGCATCGACGATCATGCCGGCGACGATCGGCGAGAATGCACCGCCGAAATAGCCGCCGAAATTCTGGATTGACCCGACAGAGGCCACCATTGAGGGCGGAGCGACGTCACCAGCGAGGGCCCAGGCTCTGCCCTGCATACTGGCGATGCAGAAAAGGGCCACAGTCAGCACGGCAAGCGTCGCCACAATGCCTTGCACGAAAGGAATGCAGCAGACGGCAATTCCGGTAACTATGGCATTTCCGCTGATGATAAGCCGTTTAGTCACCATCGGTGAATGGTTGCCTTTGTCCAAAAGCTTCTTGGTATACCAGCCCCCGAGAATTTCACCGACAATGCCGCCAATCCAGGGAATGCTGGCGTAAATTCCGAGCTGTGCCAGGGAAATGCCCTGAGTTTTCAGCAGATATAGCGGCATAAAGACCAAAAAAATATTCCAGATCCAGATGGTACAGAAGTATCCAAGAACCATCCCCCAGACACTGCGGTAGCTAAACAGGCTCAGCCAGCTGATTTTTGCCTGGGTAAGTCGTTGTTCCACACCCGAACCATCGCAGGTAATATAATCACATTCTTCTTGGGACAGGCTTTTATCGTCTTGGGGGTTATGATACATGACCCAGAAGACCACGACAAAAACAAGACCCAATGCACCGGTAATAAAGAACAGCGCCCGCCAGCCGAACAGCAGCATGATGGTGACAAGCAGCGGCGGAGTTATCGCCGGGCCGAACTTGGATCCCGAATCCCAGATGCCGGTGGCAAAATCCCGCTCCTTCTTAGGAATCCAATAAGAGGTAATCTTGGCGCAGGTCGGCATGCAGGGAGCTTCGCCGACTCCCAACAGAAAGCGGGCTCCGAGAAAAGCAGGCATTTTGCTGCACAGGCCTGTAAGTGCGGTTGCCAGACTCCACCAAATAACCGCCCCAGACAATACTTTTTTGGTTCCGAACCGGTCGACCAACCATCCTGACGGAAGCTGCATCAAACCATAGGTCCAGGAAAACACCGCTCCCATCAACCCGATATCGGTATTGGTCAGGCCCAATTCCTTCATCATTTCCGGCGCCGCTATGGATAGGTTGGTTCGGTCAAGATAATTAATGATTCCAACGACAAGCAGTAGTACAATTACTTTCCAGCGGACATTTCCTTTGGGTTTGAAACTGATCGCCCCACTTGTTTCCACTTTTGGGTCCATAAATAATCGCCACCTTTTCTTTTTTTGCCTAAGACCGGCTCACAATAGGTTTCATGGTTGTGACAACCAAATAAGTTGCCGCCCGAGTGGCATCCCTGGTGTACTCACTCTCCTCTCTTGGTTTTCATCCTCATGGTAACCGGTAACAAAGCGCAATTTATTTGACGCCGGTAATCAACGGCTTATTCGCCAAACCTGCCAGAAGGTTTTCGGCTGCCAGGCAGGCCATCGCGTCACGGGTTTCCGCGTTCGCGGTGCCGATGTGCGGGGTGATAAGGACATTAGGCAAACGCAGCAGGGGATGGCTAGCTGGCAAGGGCTCAGTATCGATAACATCAAGGGCGGCATAGGCAATTTTTCCTGTTCCCAGTGCGTCACACAAGGCGCTGGTGTCGACCAGCCCACCGCGGGCCGCATTGATAAAAAATGCGGTCGGCTTCATCTTGGCAAACTGCACCGACCCGAACATGCCTTGATTTTCAGGCGACATCGGCACAAGTACAACAATGAAGTCGGCGGTAGCCAGAAGATCATCAAAAGAAAGATACTTTACATCCAGGGCAGCCTCATCCTGGCGTTGCTTGCGATTGTGATAGACCACCTTCATCCCGCTGGCCTTGGCGCGTCTTGCCACCGCGGCGCCGATCTGGCCCATTCCCACAATCCCCAGGGTTTTTCCAAACAGATCCACCCCAAACGGCATCTCGGTCGTTTCCCACTTTCCCGAAAGCACCCAGTTCCATCCTTCATGAATACGCCGGGCGGCTGAAAGCATAATGCCGAACGTCAGATCGGCAGTGCTTTCCACAACCACTCCCGGGGTGTTGCTAAACGGAAGGTTCCGATTACGGCAAGCTTTGAGATCCACATTTTCATAACCCGCCGCGGCCTGGGCGATCATCCTTAGCCTGGGGGCGTGCTCAAGGAGCTCGGCATCAACTTTGACCCCGTGGCCGGTCATGAATACCCCGTCGGCGTCCAGCAGCCATTCATAAAGCTGCAGGCGCGGCATTGCCTCCTTTTTGTCCCATCGTTTTATCTCGCAGTCCCTGCTTAACATTTCCACCGCAATCGGCCTGATCTCGGTGGGAATTACCACCCGATACTTTTTCACTTGATTGACCCTCCCCGGGAATTTTACTTTCGCGTCTATGAAGTCATCACTGCAGTATCACTTACAACGCCATTGTCCAATTGTTCAAAGGTACTGACGGCTACCGTTTTTGATTTTTGTTCACACATGCGAATGCCGTTCTTAATAAAAGGGATAAAGGAATTATTGTGTGAATTTTCCAGCACGAGATGCCACCATTTGATCATCACAGGTTCTTTTCGGCAGTCTGATAGTATAGTCGGTTTTTTATAAAACCCAGTTTGTTCGATATTAGCAGTGCGCTCTGAGTTACCATCAGACTGAATTTTTTGACCTTGTCTTCATCTACAGAAGCTGCAAGGCAGCGAAGACTGATAGCTGCGACCGGCTTGTCAAGACGATCGTATATCGGCGCCCCGATACAAAATACATTGGTTTCGCTTTCTTTGTCATCAATCGAGTAGCCTCTTGCGCGGATACGGTCCAGTTCCTCTATTAATCCGTCATATGTCTGGATACTGAACAACGTCTTGGGAATCAATCTTCCGCTCCCAATAAGCTGCCGAACCCTGTCGTTGCTGTACGCCGCCAGTAAGGCCTTACCAAGGCCGGTGCAATGCAGCGGATTGCTCGAACCCAGTTTCGCTTCTATTCTCACAAGTTCATCAGGAGGTTCAATTTTATCCAGATACACGATTTTCCCCTGGTTTTCCACCGCCAGGAGTACCGTGTGTCCTGTGACAAGCATTAAATTCTCCATAACCGGCCGAGCTTCGGTATGAAGATTGGTGTTGGTCAGGAAAGCTACCCCAACCTGAAATAGCTTTAACCCAAGTTTGAAGGTCTTAAGATTCCCATCGGCCTGTTCTAGGAAACCCTTGTCGATTAAAGTATAAATGAGCTCAAAGGTACTGCTCTTAGGTATGTCGAGTCCCCGGCTAATTTCAGCCAAAGAGACCGGCTTGCCGCTCTTGGCGATGTACTCCAGTATCTCCACTGACCTGGCGGCCGATTTATTTGGTCTAGTAACCTTCATTTTCCCATCACCCTCGATCACGTATGCGACCCGCGTTCACAAAATTATCTATTTTTCCCATACATACAACGCTAAGACTGCCGGTAAACAGCCACGATAAGATTCAGCATTTCTCTAAAGATGTTGGCTATGGTTTGCAAAAATCCTTCATGCAATTCAGATAATTTAGCCATCACAGCAAAAATATAGTCGTACACCATAAATGCACGAACGAGTTGGTTTCAGTTTTCATTCATAGGCGCCCATTTATATAGGGATTTTGGACGCAAAACTTTCCGCCGGTGATCACTAACGAATAATTCCGACCCAACAACATGGCAATCTGCTAAACATCGTTACTATTGTCTAATGACAATTCTTTTGATTGGCTGCTGTTACCAAAAAGCCCTATAATTAATATCATACTTATTACATGTATTATTTTGTAAAAATTGAGGACCGAGTATCAGCCTGTGGACAACCAGAAACCCTTGGGAAAAAAGGTGAAAATAAAATACCGACTATACCTTCGTCATAGCCGGTACTAAATACTCTTCTTCGATTTTCTAACAGGGGATAGTGCGCGTAAGTGGGACCGGTTCTGGAAGAAAAACTTCTTGGTTCCCCGCATCGGGTAAAACGGCGTATTCATTATTTCACTGGACAGCGTCGAACCGGCAATCGGCGACCTTACAAATCCAACTTATTAATGTGTCTGAAGTTCGCAATTTGATAATCAGTGCAAGATACTAACAGAAACTCCTGACGAAACTATTCCAACGACGACTAAAACGAATAGAGTCCAAAGAAATAACATCATTTTCAGACCAGAATCACTTAACTTATCCCCGAAAGTGATCACAAGCTGCTGAAGGATCCCGCAACTACATAATAAAATTAGCGCCATTGCCAACGAAACATCAAATAATCCCAAGGTTAATCCTCACTTCCCGAGCAAGGGGAACTGAGCACCGGATAATACAGTGTTCAGTTTAGTTATATTCAACCAGATAATAAATACTGATTGATTTCAATCAGTATTTATTCAGGTTGTTGAAAAACCTCAAGTATGAAAATTAGGCATTTCGTTTCAGAAATCCAACGTCCTAGAATCGATTCTAAGGCCGCAAAAGAGCTTACGAGGCATTCGAGCACCCTCAAAAACAGTCTAAAACAGAAATCATTTTTCGAGAAGGTACTTTCTCGACAGTCTGAATAAATACTGATTGATTTCAATCAGTATTTATTCATTTAGTTTCCTCGAACCATTCTTGTTATCAAGAAATGGTTTTCTAAATTCTCTTCGACAAGTAATAACTGACCCCTTCTCGTTTTTCACCTCATCGTCAATTTTTATCATGTTCTTTCGCACTCCTCATGACCCCTAATCGGCGGCCACCGTCTTGGTGTGTGCACTTCCATTTACTCGGGCTTTATCAGTTGATACTTAAATGCTGACTTACAGTTTTCTATAGAAACTAGTTCCCAGAGAACATACAGGGTAAGTTGGCCGTAACAAAGTGAAACCCGCATAAAATGCGGGCCGCTTTTTTCCATATGTAATTGCTAAAAGCCTCATCTGTTTAGAAATAGGTTCCTGCTAACATTTTGTCTGCTTCCTTAGGGGCCCGCCAAACAATTGACTGCACTCGGGACGTGCCACTAAGCGGGTGGCACGAGGCAGGTCTATTCAAGGTCAGTAATTACTTCCATTTTTCACCTATAGAGCATAAAAAAATAGGGCATGGAAGGGATATAAACCTGCTTCCATGCCCTTCACTTACCTATCGAAGAATGTTTCCGGCTATAACCATGCGCTGAGCCTGGTTGGTCCCCTCGTAGATCTGAGTGATCTTCGCATCCCTCATCAAGCGCTCGACCGGGTATTCACGACTGAAACCGTATCCGCCGAAAATCTGAACCGCGTCTGTGGTTACAGACATCGCACTATCCGAAGCAAACATCTTGGCCATAGCCGCTTCCTTACCATAGGGAAGATGATTCGACTTGTTAAAGGCTGCACGATAGGTCAACAGTCTGGCAGCTTCGATTTTGGTGGCCATGTCAGCCATCATGAAGGAAATGGCTTGGTTGGAGGCGATGGGCTTGCCGAACTGGACCCGCTCTTTCGAGTACTTTATGGCATGGTCCAGGGCCGACTGCGCGATACCAACCGCCTGTGCCGCTACGCCGATACGGCCCCCGTCCAGGGTGGTCATGGCGATCTTGAAGCCTTCGCCTTCTTTACCCAGCAGGTTGGCGGCGGGAATCCGGACGTTTTCCATGATGACTTCGCGTTGCACTGATGAACGGATACCCATCTTCACTTCAGTTTTGCCAAAAGACAGTCCGGGGGTGCCTTTTTCAACAATAAAGGCGCTCATGCCCTTCATGCCAGCTGCTTTGTCGGTAATGGCAATGATAACTTCGATTTCAGCTTCACCGCCGTTGGTGTTAAAAACTTTTGTTCCGTTTAATACATAAAAGTCGCCATCTTTAACTGCGGTTGTGGATCCTCCTGCCACGTCTGTGCCAGCATTGGGCTCTGTCAGGCCGAAAGCGCCCAGTTTGGTGCCTTCTGCCAGGGGCTTGAGAAATTTCATTTTTTGTTCTTCGTTTCCGTATTTGAAAATCGGCCACGAACAAAGCGATACATGGACG
>Ga0364922_10327_pt1 | contig 26196 bp, 31 predicted proteins | sample ExccelJu500001D4_2_FD_206955 | JGI IMG/M metagenome (GOLD analysis project Ga0364922, IMG submission 206955) | Enriched cells from Trout Bog Lake Hypolimnion, Wisconsin, USA - BchlTB.June20.5000.01.D4 | ecosystem: Environmental > Aquatic > Freshwater > Lake > Hypolimnion/Profundal zone | place...
CGCTTATTTAACGGTACAAAGATTTTCCAAATGCAGATGCCCTTCTCCAAAGAAGAGGTAAGCAAGGGAATTATTGATGTTGTTAATAGCAATAATCTGGAATCTTGCTATATCCGCCCAATTGTCTTTATCGGCTCCCAAAAATTAGGCATTTCCCCTAAAGGCAATAGCATCCATACTTCGATTGCTGCTTGGGAATGGGGCGCTTACCTTGGTGAAGATGGCCTAAATAAAGGTATTCGCGTTAAAACCTCGTCTTTTACTCGTCACTTTGTTAACTCATCATTAGTACGCGCTAAGGCATCTGGCTATTACATTAACTCCATTTTGGCCAACCAAGAAGTAACCGCCAATGGCTACGATGAAGCGTTATTGCTCGATACCGAAGGTTATGTATCCGAAGGTTCTGGTGAAAATATTTTCATGGTGCGTGATGGCATTGTCTATACCCCTGACCTAGCCTCTTGCTTGGATGGCATTACCCGTGACTCGATTATTCAAATCGTGAGAGATCTTGGCTTTGAGCTGCGTGAGAAGCGCCTCACACGCGATGAGATTTATTCCGCTGATGAAGCTTTCTTTACCGGTACCGCTGCCGAGGTAACACCCATTCGTGAGCTGGATGATCGCACTATTGGAGATGGCGAAAAGGGTCCTATTACTGCAAAAATTCAGGAAACTTATTTTTCAGCAGTCTATGGCAAGAATGACAAATACAAGTCATGGCTTACCTACGTCAAGTAATACATAAAACGTTCTTTTAAGTATTAAGGAAGCAGAAAATGAGCGAAGCACAAGTAATAATGATTGATGGCAAGGACTTGCCTTTGCACTGTCCTACCAATAAAACACCGGCCTGGAATTCACATCCAAGGGTGTTTTTAGATATCACTGAAACAGGTGAGGCTAAGTGCCCCTATTGTGGCGCTCATTACAAACTCATCCCAGGCACTGAGCCGCACGGACATTAAACCGTGTTAAGCACCCACGCAGACGTGGGTGCTGCATCGGGATACCTCACATGAACCGTATTCTGATCATCGCCCCTAATTGGATTGGTGATGCAGTCATGTCCCAACCATTACTGGCCAAACTCAAAGCGCAATACCCCCAGTCTCAAATTGATGTTTTAGCTAGCACTTGGGTTGCTCCCATTTACCGCGCGTGCGCACAAGTGAATCAAGTCATTGAAGCACAGCTAGAGCACAAACAACTGCAATGGTCGATGCGCAAACAATTGGCTAGAGAACTGCAGACTCAACATTATTCGGCTTGCTTTGTATTACCCAACAGCCTTAAATCTGCGCTGATTCCTTGGCTTGCTAATATTCCATTTCGCTTTGGCTATCGAGGCGAAATGCGTTTTGGTCTCATTAACTTCGCCCTAGAAAACCCCAGCAAAGTAAATCGTCCGCCCATGGTGGAGCACTATTGCGCTCTGGCATCTTTACTGGAATTAGATCAAGCTCCAGTAACTGCAGCTCCGAATCCTATCCTCACCATCTCTCATGATGCCAAGGGTGCAGTACAAGCTAAATTGACAGCAGCCAATATCAATAACGAGTCTCTCTATGTTTTTTGTCCGGGGGCCGAGTATGGGCCGAGCAAGCGCTGGCCGACAGGGCACTTTACAAAACTAGCGCAGGCTGTCATTGCTAAAAAGCCAAATGCGCAGATCGTCTTATTAGGCAGCAAAGCGGATTACAGCCTTGGGGAGAAAATTATTCAGGGTGCTAATGGACATCCACAGATACATAACTGGTGCGGCAGTACTTCTCTTGATGAAGCGATTGCTTTAATCGGCTTATGCCAGACACTCGTTAGCAATGATTCTGGCCTGATGCATATTGGCGCCGCGCTACAGATTCCACAAGTAGCCATTTTTGGTTCGAGCGATCCGCAACATACGCCCCCTCTTTCAGATAGGGCAAAAATCATGTGGCTCAATCTACCATGCAGTCCATGCCATAAACGAGAGTGTCCATTAGGGCATCTCAAATGTTTAAACGACATCACTCCCGAAAATATCCTTCACACTATTTCTTTGCTTCGCTAACCCTTAAATCCAAAGATTACGCCATGTCAAAACTAGCTAGACTCTTTCATAATGCAGATGAAGTTGTAGAGGCTTGGCGGGATGCCCTAAAGCGTCAAGATATTGCTGGTGCATTAGCTATCTGGCTTGACGATGACTCGATTACTTGTGTATTACCAGAAGGCCATCGCCTCAGCGGTCATGCAGAGATTAGGGAGGGTCTTGAAAGGCTGCTTGCTAAACAAGCGCTTTTTTTGGAACCCATTGCTTGCATCAGTCACTCTGTTTTAGGTGCTGCCGTTTACGATACAACTGAAGCAGTTCATTTGCGTGTTGATCAAATTGAAGCTGCTTTTTTTCTGAACATCACTTTGGTTTTATTGCAAGATAGTCAAGGCTGGCGCATCGCCCATCTACACGCAAGCCGCTCTACCGAAGAAACCTTCAACGCACCCTCCACACCTCACGGCCTGCATTAATCCACAATCATGGATGAACAGGTATTACGTTCTCTTGTTAAGTGGCCCAATGTACCGCAGTGCTTTGGCTGGCTGGCACTAGACCGCCGAGGACAATGGCGTATGCGCGATGAATATGCGCAGCAACATAACTTGCCAGGCTCTCCAATAGTGCATTCCGCTTTAAATGAATTCATTACCAGGAACTATGCGCGTGATTCTATGGGGCAGTACTTTTTTCAAAATGGCCCTCAACGCGTGTACATCACACTAGATGCCACCCCGTGGATAGCGCGTCTCATTCCGCATCAAGATGCCTTTATTCTGCAAACACAATGTCAAAGCAGTATCCAGGCAGAGGGCGCACTTTGCGATGAATTCGGCAATGTATACATCACTGGCTTAATTAGTCAAAATTGTTGCGATGATTCGAACAGCAATCACTTTACCCAGGCAGATCGTTTGAGCGTGGCACTTCTGCATGATCATGATTTAGACTTATTTTCTGGCTTTGCTAAAGTCCATCAAGATGCTTGTAGCTTCAAAGGTTCTTGGGCTTGGAATGGCGCAACACTCCCTTTGGATCCCATCGGCTTTGAAGAGCTCAGTTCACGCTTTGAGTTTATTAAATCCCCCAAAAAGTCTTAAAGCGGTACTGGCGCTTTCTTACCCAAGTCTTTCATTTCCTCTTGATATCGTCTTTGCATATCACGCAACCTAGCATCAATCGTGGATGCCTGGTAAAAATCAGAGCCGCCGCTGCTTCGTGCAATCTTCAGCTGTTCAATTGCAGAGGGCCATGCGCCCTCAAGGGCATATTTTTCCCCTAAAGCATAGTGACGCATCGGCACATTTTGCGCTTGGTCATAGGCCTTGGATAGCAAGCCCCACCAAAGGATCTCATTGGGCTGTGTCTTAGTACGCGCTTTTAACCATGCAATCGCATCGTTAGTGCGCCCAAGCTTGAGTTCTGCATTAATCATTGCCACACTAGCAGCATAGGATTGTGGGTAGGCACGCATGGTTGCCTGGGCAATCTGCAAAGCATCTTCATACTTGCCTTTGGCAAGAGCTAGCTCTGATGCCGTTACATCCAGAGAGAGGCTTTGCCTCTGAATAGGCGAACCCGGCGCGCTCGATGCATGCGCTACATTGCGCGCCTGCTGCAAATAGGATTCTGCTTGATCGATGCGTCCTTGACGCTGTGCTACCAAAGCAAGGCCATATAAGCCCTCCATTTGCTTTCCGGGCGCAGATTGTTTACTCAAACTCTCAAAGGTATTCTTGAGATCGTACATTCCGCTAGTGGTTCCAGACTGCTCAAAACGAGCACGCGCTTTAATAAAGTAGAACTCGATGGCCGTTGGTACTGTTGCTTGTTTAACCATTCGGGCTCGGTCTTGCATATCAGCAATCCGCTCCGTAGTTAAAGGGTGAGTACGAACATAGGCTGGTACCCCGTTATCCATGATCCCCGTCGCTCTTTGTAGACGCTGGAAAAAATCGGGTGCTCCATTGACGTCATAACCACTTGCGGACAATATCTGAAAACCTACTCGATCAGCTTCACGCTCAGCATCTCTTGAATAAGAAAGCTGATTATTAACAGCCAAGGCTTGCCCACCCTGCATAATTCCTACACCGGCATTAGGATTGCGTGAAGCAGCCAAGGCTCCTAATGCCATACCTGCCAAGGCAATCATCATATTGGTGGTTTGTTTATCCAACTCGCGCGCTAAATGACGTTGTAAAACGTGTCCGGTTTCATGCCCCATCACCGAAGCCACCTCTGAATCGGTTTCCGCACTCACTATCAATCCAGTATGAAAACCAATAAAGCCACCCGGCAAAGCAAACGCATTAATACTGCTATCTTTAACCACAAAGATTTCAAAGTTATAGGCACCGCTACCCTGCTCATTGGCTCCACCTAACTGCAAGCGTTTGGCAGTCTGTATCAGGCGTCGCTCCATCTGATTTAAAAAATCATAGATTGGCAAATCATTAGAATAATCAGGGTCTGGCCTGATTTCTCGCATAATCATTTCACCGTATTTGCGCTCATCCACTCGATTTAAAGCGTCTCCCCCTGGATCACCCATATCCGGTAAAACAATGTTGGACTGCGGGTTAATACTTCGCGCCGGCAAGTTGGATGAACGCGCATCTGGAGATTGCATGGCCCTGCCGATATTCGCAATTGCGGCCGAATTACCTTCAACTGACACATCCCCCCAAACATCCGCAGGAGGAGGTGGGGTACCGCTAGCAGCATATGCTGGGCAAACACCCCCCAAAGCAAGAGCAATAATCAACTGGCATGCCAGAATTCTCTGGGGCATAGAGTGCGACCATTTATCTTGAGAAGAAGTCTTTATTGATTGCATGCCTATATGGTAAAACTATCCCATGAATAAATTAACGCATTTTGATGATAGTGGCCAAGCTCATATGGTGAACGTGGGTGATAAAGCCAATACCCACCGCATTGCCTTGGCTAGCGGGTTAATTACTATGCTACCCCAAACATTTGACATGGTGATGGCTGGTAATCATAAAAAAGGTGATGTTCTAGGAATTGCCCGAATTGCAGCCATACAAGCATCCAAAAAAACTTCTGAGCTAATCCCTTTATGCCATCCATTGGCACTAACGCACGTTGGCGTGGAGTTTCAACCCAATCAAGAGACTAGCAGCATTCGTTGTCATGTCAGAGCGGAAACTACAGGACCTACTGGCGTTGAAATGGAAGCGCTTACCGCAGTTCAAGTTGCCCTCCTCACAATCTACGATATGTGCAAAGCAGTCGATAGAGGGATGGTTATGGGTGACATCAAGCTACTTGAGAAGAGTGGTGGCAAGAGTGGAGATTGGAAAGTGGTCGATCAATAAAAAACCACCCGCAGGTGGTTTATCTTGCTTTTTATCTCCCAACCCTACACTCAGATGGCAATAATTGAGAAATAAGATTGGTCTCGGTAGAGCGACATGACCACCCACCTGACCAGGTTGAGCCTTCTGGCTTAGAAAGATCAAGCGGCTTGGGAACATTTGCATCCGGCTCATTCGTTGGAATCAAGTGCAAGGTATTTTTGCCCTCAGGGGCAACGCTAATTTGATAATCAATTGCAATGGCACCTGATGGCGTGACCTCAATCAGCTTCACGCTTCTAGTGGGCGTAAAAGTGAACGAGCCATGAGTAGCTTCATCCATAGCTACCGTTCCACGACTTGCAAAAGCTTCCGTTACAGCCATTTTGGCACTAGAGGATAAATTCATACCCTCAACGATTCGGCTACGCGCAATATAGTCTTGATATTGGGGGACCGCAACAGCCACCAGGATACCGATGATGGCAACTACGACCATCACCTCAATTAATGTAAATCCAGCTTCTGAAGCATTACTTTGCTGATGATCTTGTAGCGTACTTTTTTGCATCACTTTATCTCCTGGTGTTAAACCCTGATGATCCATCTTATAGCTCTAACAACCAACACACATCACCATCAGAAAGCCCTGATTTAAGAGTCCGTCTTTTTCGAATCCTTTTTCTTCAAGTAAGTGCCAGCAAGAATCACAACAGCCACACCAAGCACTTCGAATAAGGTGCGTGCATTTTCCAACCCATCTTGCTGAATTAACCCTTTCATAATTGGATCTCCAGCCAACATATCTCCAGCCAATAAGCCTAGCAACCCAGCCCCTAAAGTAATAATGATAGGGAAGCGATTCATGACCTTAAGTAATATGGTGCTGCCAAAAATAATCAAAGGAATAGAAAGACCCAGTCCGATGATTAAGAGTAGTAAGCGAGTCCCTTCTGGCCCCTTTTGGGCCGCAGCGGCAACTGCAATTACGTTATCCAAACTCATCACTAAATCAGCCAACAAAATTGTCCGAATTGCACCCCATAGACTGGGGTGGGCTTGGGTCTCAGCCTCCCCATCACCATCTGCTAATAACTGCACTCCAATCCAAATTAAAGCAATTGCACCGATAATTTTTAGGTAGGGCAGATTCAATAATTGAACAGCAGCAATCGTTAAAACGATGCGCAAAATGATGGCAGCAGCGCTACCCCAAAAAATCGCCCTACCTTGCTGCTCTTTTGGCAAATTACGGGAGGCTAAGGCAATCACTACTGCGTTATCTCCCGACAGCAAAATATTGGCTACAACGATTGAAAGTAGCGCAGTCAAAAAGACTGGATTTAATAATGTCGAAATATCCAAACTGCCCATTCAATATCTTTCAAATAAAACAGCTCCCTAAGGAGCTGTAGTTTCGTGATGCATCCGATAAATTATTTACAGCATAGCCTTTAATAAAGCAGCCATTTCGGATGGGTTGCGTGTTACTTTAAAACCGCACTCCTCCATCACTTCCAATTTAGCGTCTGCAGTATCCGCACCACCAGAAATCAATGCACCAGCATGGCCCATACGTTTTCCAGGAGGCGCAGTTACGCCAGCAATAAATCCTACCACTGGCTTTTTCATATTCTCTTTACACCAGCGAGCCGCTTCCGCCTCATCTGGACCACCGATTTCACCAATCATGATGACTGCATCAGTTTCAGGATCATCATTGAACATTCTCATGATATCGATGTGCTTGAGACCATTGATTGGATCACCACCAATACCTACGGCAGTAGATTGACCAAGGCCAATGGCAGTCAATTGCCCAACAGCTTCATAGGTCAAAGTACCGGAACGGCTCACTACACCAACGCGACCCTTCTTATGAATATGGCCCGGCATAATGCCGATTTTGATCTCATCTGGAGTAATGATGCCAGGGCAGTTAGGGCCAAGCAACAAGGTCTTCTTGCCACCAGCAGCTTCCTTTGCCTTCATCTTATTACGCACTTCCAACATATCGCGCACAGGTATACCTTCGGTAATACAAATCACAAAATCAAGATCTGCCTCAACTGCTTCCCAAATCGCTGCTGCTGCCCCTGGAGGCGGAACGTAGATCACAGAAGTAGTAGCGCCTGTTTGTTGAGCAGCTTCTTTAACCGTTCCGTAAATTGGAATATTAAAAATAGATTCGCCCGCTTTTTTTGGATTGACGCCTGCTACAAAACAGTTTTTACCGTTTGCATACTCTTGACACTTTTCAGTGTGGAACTGACCAGTCTTACCAGTGATACCTTGTGTAATGACTTTGGTGTTTTTATTAATCAAAATAGACATATTGAAATTCCTTGATTATTTGTTTTTGGCAACAGCAGCAACTACCTTAGTAGCGGCTTCAGCCATTGAATCGGCACTAATGATAGGCAAACCAGAGTCAGCAAGAATTTTCTTACCCAACTCTTCGTTGGTACCCTTCATGCGCACAACCAAAGGCACAGTCAAGTTGACTGCTTTACAGGCTGTAACCACACCATCAGCAATCACATCACAACGCATAATGCCGCCGAAGATATTGACCAAAATCGCTTCCACGCTCTTATTTTTCAGCATGATCTTGAAAGCTTCGGTTACTTTTTCTGCTGTAGCGCCACCACCCACGTCCAAGAAGTTTGCTGGCTCGCCACCAAATAACTTGATCGTATCCATCGTAGCCATAGCTAATCCGGCGCCGTTTACTAAGCAACCGATATTGCCATCTAGAGAGATGTAGGCCAAATCAAATTTGGACGCCTCAATCTCAGCAGCATCCTCTTCGTCGATATCACGGTAAGCAACGATTTCTGGATGACGGTACAAAGCATTTGGATCAAAGTTGAATTTGGCATCCAGTGCTTTAATCTTGCCATTCCCCTCAAGGATCAACGGATTAATCTCAACCAAAGACGCATCGGTTTCCCAATAGGTTTTGTAGAGGTTTTTAAATACTTCACTAGCCATTGGAATGGAGGCATCTGGAACACCAATTCCTTTAGCAATCACGGTGCAATCAGCATCTGTCAGACCAATCAATGGGTCAACAAATACCTTAATAATTTTTTCAGGATGTGACTCAGCCACTTCCTCAATATCCATACCGCCTTCGCTAGAAGCCATAATCACATTCTTTTGTGATGCGCGGTCAGTCACTACGCTGAAGTAGTACTCTTTTTTGATATCAGCACCATCTTCAATCAAAAGGCGATTTACCTTTTGACCTTCTGGTCCTGTTTGATGTGTTTTGAGCTGCATGCCCAAGATTTCAGAGGCATATTTCTTCACTTCATCCATGCTTCTGGCTAATTTGACGCCACCGCCTTTACCGCGACCACCCGCATGAATTTGCGCCTTGACAACCCATACTGGCCCACCTAATTTTTCGGCAGCTGATACAGCCTCATCAACACTAAAAGCAGGAATGCCGTTTGGAACAGGCACATTAAATTGGCGCAGAAGTTCTTTGCCTTGGTACTCGTGAATTTTCATAATTACTCCCGAAACAGTATCTTTTTTAGCAAGCGACGAGGATTAGCAAACCCAATTACTTTTGTTGAAATTCAATAAATGTGAATGGTTTTACCGACTCTATGAGTCTATCATGCTGCAACGCGGCATTTTGACCGGCCTACTCCGTACTTGCCCTAGTCTGAGCGGCCGCCAATAATCTTTGCAACGATTGCCGAGCTGAATCCTTTCGAGGCCAGAAAGCGGTATTGACGGGCCCGCTCTTTTGGCTCTTGTGCCATCGAACCAAACTTCCTGAGCCAGAGCTCTTTTGCGCGCTCAAATTCAGAATCTCTTAGGCTCTGAAGTAAATCAAGCGTTTTATTACTATCCACGCCAGCGCGTTGTAGCTCTTCTTGGATTTTGCGAGTTCCGTAGCGCTCACTACGACGGCGAGCCAAGGATTCTGCAAAGCGCTCATCTGAGAGCCAACCGCGCGCCTCAAAATCATCTAGCACCTCTTCAATTTGCAGCGCTATCGGTTTACTGGAAACCTCAGGCTCCTTGGAGTTGCTCAGGGATGCGCGCTGCAAGCGTCTAGCCTCAGACTCTTCCAGCTTGCTTGCCAAACCTTTGCGACTGTATTCACGCAAGGACAAAAGGCGCAAAGCCCGAGCTTTTAGACTCGGGCCTTGTTTCACTTTGTCACCTAAGTCTGACATCGATGACTTAGACTTCTTCTTCCTCACTAAGCACATCGCTCACCACGGCAGAACCCGCCTTTACGCCCAGCTTCTGGCGAATTTTGGCTTCAATATCCTTAGCGATGGCAGGATTCTCTTTTAAGAATTCACGCACATTGTCTTTGCCCTGGCCAATACGGTCGCCGTTATAGCTATACCAAGAGCCTGATTTCTCAACGAGATCAGCCTCGACACCCATATCAATAATTTCACCTTCACGTGAAATACCAGCACCGTACATGATGTCAAAAATAGCTTCACGGAATGGAGGGGATACTTTGTTTTTGACAACCTTCACACGAGTCTCATTACCGACAACCTCATCACCTTTTTTGATACTACCAATGCGGCGAATATCCAAACGCATCGAGGCATAAAACTTCAAAGCGTTACCGCCAGTGGTCGTTTCAGGTGAGCCAAACATCACACCAATCTTCATACGAATTTGGTTAATAAAGATCACCGTTGTATTCGTGCGCTTAATAGCGCCAGTCAACTTACGCAGGGCTTGGCTCATCAAGCGCGCCTGCAGACCGGGTAATGAATCACCCATGTCCCCTTCAATTTCAGCCCTTGGCACCAAAGCGGCCACCGAGTCGATCACGATCAAATCAATCGAGCCAGAACGCACTAGAGCGTCTGCAATTTCTAAAGCTTGCTCACCAGTATCTGGTTGAGAAATCAATAAATTATTTACGTCAACACCGAGACGTGAGGCATATTGCACATCCAAGGCATGCTCTGCATCAATAAAGGCGCAGGTTCCACCTAACTTTTGCATTTCCGCAATAGCATGCAAAGTGAGGGTAGTTTTTCCAGAAGATTCTGGACCGTAAATTTCGATGACACGACCGCGTGCTAAGCCGCCAACTCCTAAAGCAATATCCAGCCCAAGCGAACCGCTTGATACCACGGAGATATCTTCGTTAATTTCTGCGTCGCCCAAACGCATGATTGAACCTTTACCAAATTGCTTCTCAATTTGGGCTAGGGCCGCCGTTAGTGCTTTTTGCTTGTCTCCACTCATTCCATCAAATTCTGATGAGGCTGATTTTTTCTTATCATCGAAGGCCATTTTGAATTCCTTTTCGCTATGTATTGGGCTATTTCCCGAAGTTTTATATGCTGCTGAACAACTTAGAGGCTACTGTATATAAAAACAGTACTCATTGCAAGCACCTTTTTTCAAGCAATTACGTATTTTGAGCCAGAAATTTCCTATTGGCAGACTCTTCCCAGCCCAAAAATAGGGGAATGGCTAAGCCCCAAATCAGGCCTACGGCAAGAAATTGCCAAGTTTGATTGCCACTACCCCAGGTTCCAGCACCCATCTGAATGCCAGCGCCATAGGAAACTGGGCCGCAAATGGCCCCCAATACCCCACCTAGAAGGGGCTTGCCCTTGAGCCAGGCCAAAGACCCATTGATAGTGCTACCTACCAGCGCCCAGAGTGTCCACATCCATAATGGCGACAGATAAATACTGGGCCAAGTGTCGTAAAAACGCACTACCCCCAAATGAAGTAGCAGCGTGTCAGCGCCCAGGCCATATAAAAACACCTTGAGCACAAGACTAAGCTGGTTTTTAGGGGATGGAGAGCGCCAAATATGAATACCGAGGTAAGCCAAAGTCACAAGCACTGGCCAAAATACCCTTTGATTGGCTGCTCCAATGATGCAGGCAAACCAACCGGCCTGAAAAAGAACAAAGTTCCAAAATTTAGCCATCAGACAAACCCAATTAAGCCTAAGAAAAAGGCCACTGCCGACTGGCAATGGCCTTTTGTATGGTGGCGAATCAGGGATTTGAACCCCGGACCTGCGGATTATGATTCCGTCGCTCTAACCAGCTGAGCTAATTCGCCGAACTGGTTATTATAAATGATAGACAGGCATCTGTCTAAATGTGACCAAACCACAAGCGATTGGGAGCTTAAACGCGCTTTCCTGCGCAGCTTTAGTTAATCAACTAAATAGTCTGCCTCTGTTGGATCTGCCCTAAGGTGTTTTGTGAGGCTATCCCTAAGAGAAAGCGATGTATCTGGGTCTATCGAGCTTGCACTAACTGCACCGATCAGCATCCCAAGTAAAAGACTTACAACAATGTAATTTGCTTTCATATCCATTCCTTAGTAATAAAAATGATTGCTAAGAAAAAGATAACAGCCCAAAAATACAAGCACATGACAGAAATCAAGATTCCAGAGTGTTGAGTTAGTCCTTTGGTTCTAGACTGAAACTAAAGTACTAACTCAATGCTACTTAATTTGGAAAACACTGATGCCTGGCTCTCGATTATAAAAAACGCTCACTTCCACCCTTTTAGCTAAAAAGAGTTTCTTGAGCACTTCGTCTTTGTTTTCAAAGGTAATGGCAGTTTGCTCGGGATAATGCGAAAAGGGATCGCTCATCACCTCCACTGGAACGCCATCAATCTTGATTTGCGCAATAGTGCGCTTATACAGTCGATCTTTTTGAATAAAAATCAGGCGCTTTTGATATTTATCTAAAACCAATTTTTGGCCCTGATCATTCATCTTGAAGTAATACACCAGCTCTTGGCGACCATCTGTAGTGATATCGCGCTCTTCTTCCCATTTTGCAAAACTGCCCTGACTGAGCAGTCCACACACAAGAACAGTAAGCACTTTGATATAGAAAGACATTGATTTCCCTGGGATGGATTTATGATCTAAATTATGCGCCTGCTATCTATTTCCTCCGGCAAAGTGACTCCACTCTTTGGATCACATCATCCAAATTACAAGGTAGTTGCCTCGGGAATTAATAAAACTTCCATTAGTAATTTAGAAAATCCTGTCCCCGTCGAAATTGGCAGGCTTGGTATTAAAGGGGATGAACAAGCAGACTTAAGTGTTCATGGAGGTATTGAAAAAGCAATTTATGTTTACCCTGCCGAACATTACGCGTTTTGGAATGAACTACTCACCCGCGAAACTAAACAGATAGTTGAATTAAAACCCGGCGCTGTTGGAGAAAATTTTACGATTGAAGGTCTGCTAGAGCATGAAGTATTTGTTGGGGATAGACTCACCATTGGTGAGCTTGAGTTTTCAGTTGTCAAACTGAGAGAGCCTTGCTTTAAATTCAATGCCAAAATGGGCTATAAAGGGGCGGCTAAGGCGATGCTCCAGTCTGGCTTTTGTGGCTGGTATTTGCGCGTCATTCAAACAGGAGCGCTGCAAGCAGGTGAACCCATTGCTATTTTTCCTGGCCCCAGAGATACCTCGATCGTCGATCAAAATCGCGCCCTTCTCAATCGCAATCAACAACGCAACTTATGGGATTAGGAAAGCGCCGAGGACTAAAGGATTTGCTACAGGGATGTTTTCATCATTGAGCGATTGGCTCAGCAATCTATTAACGCGTTTGCGTAATAAATAGTTTGGGCACTCTCAAATCCCAGTGGATTGCAGCCACACGTATGCCAAAAATAATTGCAATACAAATCACTGAAGCTTGTACTGTGTACTGAGGAAAGAATTGCAGCACAAGGCCATACAGACAGCAACCCAAGGTGACTGGTATGGCATAAAGCTCATGCGACATCAGGAGTGTTTTTCTGCCAGCCAATACATCTCGCAATAAACCACCACCAATTGCAGTCACTACACCCAAAATAACAGGGGCGACTGGCAAGCCAAAGTGCAGATTCCAGGCCTTATCAAGCCCAGCAATGCCAAACAATGCGGCCCCAAAACCATCGATATACAGCATCGTCCGGTGAATTTGAGGTTGCGTAAAAAAAGATTCAGCAACAAAAGTGGCAATGCTGGCAGCTAGAGCGAGCCAAACATACATTTGCGTTTCAGACCAAAAACTAGGAACACCCAAAATGATGTCTCTGATCGTGCCACCACCAATTGCCGTGATAACGCCAAGCACCATCACGCCAAAAATATCAACGCCGCGGTCAGCAATTGCCAACACCCCAGTGACTGCAAAGGCAATCGTTGCAACGACACTGATCCAAAAATTAATTTCATGCATAAGGAAAGTCTAAATCAGTTTGAAGAATTTCCTAAAAAAGAGAGGTGGGTAGCAATTAAAAGCCTTTATTCCACATCAGGATCAATGAAAGCGTCAGTAAAGATCCTAAGGTGGTTAACAACACAACTCGAGAGATATTGCCACTGTTAGCATCGTAATACTGAGCCAACATAAAGGGCCCAGTTCCCGTAGGTAATGCACTCAGTATGACAACTGCATTGAGCCATGGCTCGGATAAATCCAAAATAGGTCCTGCAATCACCCAGGCAAGACATGGCTGAAGAATTAACTTGGCAATGCTAATGAACCATGCTTCAGAGGAATTGAATTCACTTTTTTGCAAAAGAAATAAGCCGATTGAAACCAGTGCACAGGGGCTAGCAGCTGCAGCCAAAAAAGAAATCACTTGCTCAAGCGGCGCATACAAGGCAATACCACTTAAAGACCATCCCAGACCAGCAACCGGGGCCACTAATAAAGGGTTTGTGCAGAGAGACATGAGGACGCTCCAGCCAATTTCATGGGACTTTTTATGGGAGAGCACCCCAATCTCAATAAAGACTGTGGCTAAAGCAAATAGTGCAAAAACAATAAAAGTAGAAATGACTGCCGGCGCTAGACCATCCTGACCCAGCGCCAAGATACACAAGGGAATGCCCATGTATCCGGTATTCGAGTAAGAGGCACTTAAGCCAGAAAAACTCGCGAGCGCTAAATCACGCTTGCGCCACCAGGAGATCCCAAAAATCAAGCAATACACCAAAAGGCCGGCTCCACCAAAGGCCTCTATAAATTCGGGTTGCCAAAGTGATTGCCAGGTACTGTTCGCCGCAAAATGAAATAGTTGAGCTGGCAAGGCTAGCCAGATGACAAAGCGATTGAGTTCGGTTGAGGCGTTTTTTCCTAATTTACCAGTTCGACCTGACACATAACCAAGCAGTATGAGCGCAAAAACAGGCAGGACTACATTAATAACGTAGAACACGGTTAAAGGCTTTACTTAAGCAATTTTTTTAAGCGTCTGCTGATATCGCTGGGCATTTTTAACGTAACGCTCGGATATGTCGTGAATACCAGCAATTTGCTCGGCTGTTAATGTTTTAACCACCTTTGCCGGTGTTCCCAGAATCATGGAACCATCAGGAAATTCTTTTCCTTCAGTGACCAGAGCGCCGGCACCAACTAAACAATTCTTACCAATCTTCGCCCCATTCAAAATGACGGCGCCAATTCCAATCAAACTCCCATCACCGATCTGACAGCCATGGAGCATCACTTGATGACCTACCGTCACATTTTTTCCAATGATTAATGGAAAAGTGGGATCCGTATGCAAAATGGAAGCATCTTGCACATTGCTTGCTTGGCCAATATGAATCAGGTCGTTATCTCCGCGTATAACCACTTTGGGCCACACACTCGCGTTTTTATCTAGCCGCACCTGACCAATTACTTCGGCGCTTTCGGCAACCCAAGCACCCTCTGCTAAGAGAGGTGCATTTCCGTCTAGTTCGTATATAGCCATGAGCCCATTATAGGTAAAAATACTAAGCTCACTAACCCTCCAAAATAGGTCGGAGCATGATTTACATTGATAAATAGGGTTTATGATCAAGCTACATACACCTCAAGGAGAACCCATGAAAAAAGTACTAGTTGTTTTAGCCATTCTTGGCGCATTTTCTGGCCTGGCGCAGGCACAGCAAAAAATTCAGGTACTGAGCACGCAAGAGCTGGTGAATGAATGTAAATTGCCGGCCAGCCCTGAGTCACGTAGCTTCTGCGTTGGTTACACCACTGCAATCTATGACACCTATTTAGCCACTCGCCACCCACAACGTGCCAAGCCATTCATTTGCGTAAAACAACCCGCCCCAAAACGGGATGATGTGATTGCGGATTTCGTGAAGTTTGCTGGCGCCAACCCAGAGCTAGCAGACAAACCTGCTGCAGGAACGGTCCTAGGCTTTTTGGCAATGCGCTTCCCTTGCGGCCGTAAATAATTCAACCAATATAAGGAACCGTTGATATGAAAAAAATAATCGCTATCGCAGCTACTGCTGTTGCTATTGCTGGCTGCTCCAATATGAGTAATACAGAACAACGCACCTTATCGGGTGCTGGTATCGGTGCAGCTGCAGGTGCAGTTGGCACAGCCATCTTCCATGGCAACCCTATTTGGGGCGCAGTAGGTGGGGCGGCTGTTGGCGCTGCATCTGGCTATGTTTATGATGCCTACAAAAAGAATCAGGCCGCTGAATATAACTCTGGCTATAACGCCGGAAAAAATAATGCGCCTAATAATGCTCCCAATTAAATTGGCATGAAGTAAGCGCAGCACCCTTAGTAGTTAATCAATAAAAACCCAGCTTGTATTAATTTACTAGCTGGGTTTTTATTTGGATCTCTCCAGTTAAGGCTTTGTGTATAGGGCATTTGTTAGCGATATCCATTAAACGCTCTTTCTGTTCGGCATCTAAATTACCAACAAGCTCAATATCCCGCGTCATTTTTTCCACATCATCCACCCGCTCAGCATGAACAGTCACTATCGCATTTTGTAGATCCCACCCCTTGCGGCCCGAGTACATCTTCAAAGTCATCGTGGTACAAGCAGCCAATGCGGCCGCTAAAAACTCATGTGGTGAAGGGCCTGTTCCAGAGCCCCCATTTATAACTTCAGCATCAGATAAGAAATGCAAATCACCCACGGACATTTTTTGTTGGAGTGCGCCCACACCAAATTGCGCCGTTACTTTTCTCATGATCAATTTATCCTTTTGCTTTTTCAGCTTTGACTGCCGTTGGTAGTTCTGCTTTCTTCCAGGCAGAGAACCCGCCCTCAAGATGGCAAATATGAGGTACCCCCATCTCCTGGAGTGTTGCAGTCGCTAGCGCAGATCTCCATGCGGAAGCGCAATACAACACCAAGCGCTTGCCTTCACCAAAAATGGGTTTGTAGTATGGGCTATCTGGATCAACCCAAAACTCGAGCATGCCACGCGGTGCATGCAAAGCGTTTGGAATCATGCCCTCACGTTCGAGCTCTCGCACATCGCGAATATCTACAAAAACCGTGTTTTCATCATTCAAAAGTTCCTGCGCCTGCGAGAGCGGTACCGTTTCAATATTTGCCATTGCACGCGCAATCAAATCTTGATAGCCTACTTTTAATTTCACTTTTGTCTCCATTGCTGATAGCTTCATTAATGTTTGATAAATCATAAGGTTATTTACCTAAACCTTGCTCCTGATACTATGCCCTTATGAACTTTACCCCGACTGAACTTGGCGCCAGCATTATTTTTGCTATTGCCGTCATACACACCTTCTGTACTGGTTATTTTGAAACCCTGGCCAGCCAATCACCCAGACATGCCGGCTTATGGCACTTGCTGGGTGAAGTCGAAATCGTTTTTGGATTTTGGGCAGCTGTTCTTGCCATCTACATCTGCTTTGTTGATGATTTATCAACTGCGAAGCACTATTTAAACACCCGCAATTACACAGAACCCCTCTTTGTATTTGCGATCATGATTGTGGCTGGCAGCAAACCCATACTACAAGCAGCTACACAAATCTTATATGGCCTCTCAAGAGTTATTCAATTAGTTTTGCGTACCAAAAAAGCGCCTACGCTCTATTTTCTAACCCTATTTATTACCCCGCTGCTTGGCTCCCTCATTACAGAGCCTGCCGCCATGACTTTGGCAGCCTTCCTATTGCGTGACCTGGTATATCGTCATCAATGCTCAAAGGCTTTACTGTTTGGCACATTGGGTGTTTTATTTGTAAACATCTCTATTGGCGGCACGCTCACTAATTTTGCCGCGCCTCCTGTACTCATGGTTGCCACAGCCTGGGAATGGAGTTCGGCATTCATGTTTGCTCATTTTGGCCTAGAGTCAATCATTGCTATTTTTATTAATGCATTTGCAATCACCCTTCTATTTCATAAGCAACTGATTGCACCAGAAACAGGGGATCACACTGCGCAGATGCCTCTAACAGTGATTTTGATTCACCTATTATTTTTATTTGGCGTGGTTTACTTTGCCCATGATCCAGTGATTTTTATGTGGCTCCTACTCTTTTTTATCGGCTACACCACTGCCTATCCAAAATTTCAGAGTCGCCTGATTTTGAAAGAGGCTCTCTTGGTTGGATTCTTCCTTGCAGGCCTAGTAGTGTTAGGCGCGCTCCAAAGTTGGTGGCTGCAACCCATCCTAGAAAACATGAGCCCAACTGCTGTGTTTTATGGCAGCATGGCTTTAACGGCCATTACAGATAATGCTGCGCTGACTTATTTAGGCTCTCTGGTTACTGGTACATCTGCTGAATTTAAGCTTGCCTTAGTCGGAGGGGCAGTTGCAGGTGGCGGACTCACAGTGATCGCCAATGCCCCAAATCCTGCAGGAATTGCCATTTTGCGCAACTACTTCCCTAACGCTGCGGTTTCAGCAAGCCTGCTCTTGCTAGCCGCTTTGCCCCCTACTATCGTGACCATTTTGGTTTACCGCCTCATGTAAGAGTGCTTATCACGTAAAATCTGAGCTTGGCCCCCAGCTATAAACCTGAGAACGGCATATGAAAAAGCTCTATATCAAAACCTTCGGCTGTCAAATGAACGAGTACGACTCGGGAAAAATGGCCGACCTCCTCCATGCTGATTCTGGTATGGAAACAACCGACACCCCCGAGGATGCAGATATTGTTCTACTTAATACCTGCTCAATTCGCGAAAAAGCAGAAGACAAAGTATTTTCAGATCTGGGGCGCTTGCGTGAACTGAAAAAAACAAAGCCTCATTTACTGATTGGCGTTGGTGGCTGCGTAGCCAGTCAAGAGGGTCAGCAAATTATTAGCCGAGCACCCTATGTTGACGTCGTTTTTGGTCCCCAAACATTGCATCGCCTCACTGATTTAATTGCCGATCGTCAAAAGACTGGCGTACCTCAAATCGATATTTCTTTTCCTGAAATTGAAAAGTTTGATCACCTGCCCGCTTCTCGCCAAACTAAGGGGTCGGCTTATGTATCGATCATGGAAGGTTGCTCTAAATATTGCAGTTACTGCGTGGTTCCATACACTCGTGGCGAAGAAGTCTCACGCCCATTTGATGATGTACTCACTGAAGTAGCGGGACTAGCAGCGCAAGGTGTTAAAGAAATTGTGCTGCTTGGTCAAAACGTCAATGCTTATTTGGGTAAGATGGGTGGCACAGAAGAGATCGCTGACTTTGCCTTGCTAATTGAATACATTGCAGAGATTCCTGGGGTAGAGCGCATACGGTTTACTACCAGCCACCCAAAAGAATTTACGCAACGCTTAATTGATGTGTATGCCAAAGTGCCGAAGTTGGTCAGCCACCTCCACTTACCTGTACAACATGGGTCGGACACCATTCTTTCGGCAATGAAGCGTGGATATACGGCATTGGAATATAAAAGCATCATCCGCAAAATGCGTGCAGTCAGACCAGACCTCACTCTATCGAGTGATTTCATTGTGGGCTTTCCTGGCGAGACAGAGGCCGATTTCGAAAAATTATTAAAGATGGTGGAAGAGCTTCAGTTCGACAATAGCTTTTGCTTTATCTTTAGCCCGCGCCCTGGCACCCCTGCCGCAAACTTAGCTGATGACACCCCTTATGAAGTGAAGCTAAAGCGTCTACAAACTTTGCTGGCTTTAGTCGAATCGCAAGCGACCGCCATCAGCAAAGGGATGCTCGGTAATACAGAAAAAATCTTAATTGAAGGTCTCGCAAAAGATGGTGTAAATCTGCAAGGTCGCTCAGCCAACAATCGCGTCATTCATATTGCTGCTCCTACAAACAATATCGACTCATGGATTGGCCAAATGATCGACGTTAACATTACCGAGGTTCTCAATTACACCCTGCGCGGTGAGCCAGCCCTTGCCTATGAAAACTGAAGCCAAACTTGCTATTGAAATTCAATATGGTAGCCCCGCACTTGAGAAAAACTTAACCCAAGTTGTCTCCACTACGCTGATGAAAAAGTGGGTCAAGCAGGCTTGCAAACTTTCTGGATTGATCACCTTGCGCTTTGTCAATGCGGCTGAAGGCAAAAAACTCAATAGCGCATTTCGGAATAAAGATAAAGCAACGAATGTTCTGACCTTTCCGTACGAGCTTTCCAAAAAAGAGTTGCTAGCTGACATTGTTTTTTGCCTACCCGTCATTCAGAAAGAAGCTCGGGAACAACAAAAAACCCTCAAAGCGCATCTTGCCCACTTGGTGATTCATGGCTGTCTTCATGCTCAAGGCCATGACCATGAGCATGATCGCGAAGCTTTGAAGATGGAAAAGCTGGAAATCAAGATCCTGCGCGATTTAGGTTTTGCAAATCCCTATTTACCCCTTGCCATTTAAGAAACCATCGTATTTCATCAAGTTCACCTATTTCTAAGCTATTCTTCCAAGATGCCCGACCCCGCCAAATCTCTACTAGAACGACTGACTGAGTTTTTAACACCTCAACCGACCAGCGCAGCAGAGCGTCGCCAAGAGCTCATTCATACTCTCAGAGAGGCGCAAACGGAAGGGTTGATTGATGCTGATGCACTCTCGATGATTGAGGGCGTGTTTCAAGTGGGGCAATTATGTGCTCGTGATATTTTGGTGCCACGCGCCCAAATTGATTGGATCGATATCAATCTACCCCTTAGCGAAATCATTAAAAATGTGATCGCAGCGGCGCACTCGCGCTTTCCAGTATTCGACGGCAGCCGAGACAATGTGATTGGAACCTTACTGGCAAAAGACTTATTGCGCCATTCGAGTGAGGAAGATTTTCAAGTACGCGACTGGTTGCGACCTGCGGTATTTATTCCCGAATCAAAGCGCCTGAGCGTGCTCTTGCGTGACTTTAAAGACAATCGCAATCACCTAGCGATTGTGGTTGATGAATATAGCGGCGTTGCAGGAATTATCACGATTGAAGATGTTCTAGAACAAATCGTGGGCGACATAGAAGACGAGCATGACATTGATGAAGAGGCCGATAACCTGATTGCCTTAGACAATGGTGATATCCGTGTAAAAGGCATCACGGAGCTTGAGCAATTTAATGAGATGTTGGGAACCAACTTCCAAGATGATGGCATTGAAACTGTGGCTGGCTTAGTCATTCAGCATCTTGGTCGTGTACCAAAGATGGGTGAACTCATTGAGATGGATGGGATTGCATTTGAAGTGCAGCGAGCTGATCCCCGCCAAATTCACATCTTGTTGGCTCGGCAGATTCCTAAAAAAGTTAACCCAGATTGAGCTTGCTAGATGGGCAGGTCATGAAGCACAAACTCACCACAACATTGATCACCCTGTTTATCTCAGGTGCAATCTTGGCGGGGGCTGCCGAGTTGCCCCTTGGTGGTTGGCTACAAATTCCTATTTTGGGTTTCATTTTTTGGCAATTAGCCAAATTATCATCTGCCTCACTTAAAACTCACCTTGCAGCATCAGCCTCCTTTGCGCTCGGGTATTTCGTGTGCGGACTGTGGTGGATCTACATCAGCCTGCATGATGTTGGAGGGATGAACCCCATCCTTTCCGCTGCCGCAGTGTTCTTACTCTCCTCTTACACAACATTATTTTTTGTACTCGCCTGCTTGCCTATTTTCTATTACAGAAAATCACCCATCTTAGGTTTAATTCTTGGGGCTAGCTGGGTACTGGCTGAGTATGTGCGCAACGTTTTATTTACTGGATTTCCTTGGCTGGGGCTTGCCGAAACACAGGTACATGGACCCTTTGCATCCATCGCTCCATATTTAGGGGGCTTGGGTTGCACCTTCTTTGTCGTGTTGAGCTCCTGGCAACTATTGCAATTACGAAAAAATACACGTGGACTTCTGGTTTTTTCTGTCAGCCTTGCAGTACTTTCACAGCTCCCAGGTTTGTGGGCTTTTACCAAGCCAACCGGCGAACCCCTCAGCATTGAACTGATTCAAGGAAACTTTGCACAACACCTTGTGTTTAGTCGTGAGGGCATGTTTAGGCAAATACAGTTTTATGAAAATGCAATGATCCATTCACAAGCCCAGCTGGTTGTCTCGCCAGAGACTTCGCTTCCCTGGCCTGAAATGAGCCTGCCCCTAGGCAGCTTAGATCGTTTACAAGACTTAGCCAATCAAAACCACAGCACCCTTCTATTTGGGGTGATTGGTTACCATGAAAATCCGCCTGATGGCCGAGAGTTTTCAAATCGCGCACTTGGACTGAGTGATCACAATCCGCCTTATCGCTATGACAAATCCCACCTTGTGCCTTTTGGAGAATTCATCCCACCGGGCTTTCGTTGGTTCGTGAATGCGTTTAGCGTACCCTTAAGCGATTTCGCACGCGGCCCCACCAATCAACCCCTATTCCGTATCGCCAGACAGAATGAAGAACCGCTTTATGCAGCCATTACGATTTGCTATGAGGATGTATTTGGCGGTGAGTTGGCAACTCGCCTGCGCAATTCAGATCAAGAAGCCAACCTATTAATTAATATGACCAATTTAGCCTGGTTTGGAGCTTCTCAGGCTCCTACCCAGCAATTGCGCCTTTCCCAGTTGCGCTCTCTTGAGACTGGTTTACCGGCACTCAGGGCCACCAATACCGGGGTCACAGCAGTTTTAGGCCCTGATGGTCGGGTTTTAGCGGAACTACCGCAATTTACCCAAGCGACCTTAAGCGCAAAATTACAGGCTTACAGCGGCAAAACGCCTTATGTCCGCTGGGGTAATGCCCCTATTTTGAGTTTGGCTTGCCTTCTGCTCGTTTTAGGCTTCATTCGGCAAAAACGCTTTTAGAGCTTTGCTGTCTTAGCCATGTAAAATCAATGGCTTAGCTAGGTTAATCATGCTCACATTTCAGCAAATCATTCTCAAACTTCAAGACTACTGGGACCAACAAGGTTGCGCCCTTTTGCAACCTATCGATCTCGAGGTCGGTGCCGGTACATCTCATACAGCCACCTTCTTACGCGCTATCGGCCCAGAGCCTTGGAAAGCAGCCTATGTCCAGCCATCGCGTCGACCCAAAGATGGGCGCTATGGCGAGAACCCAAATCGCTTACAGCACTACTACCAATATCAGGTGGTCCTTAAGCCAGCGCCCGAAAATATTCTTGAACTGTACCTAGGTTCATTAGCCGCCTTGGGCTTAGATCTCAAAGAAAACGATGTGCGTTTTGTTGAGGACGACTGGGAGAACCCTACTTTAGGCGCTTGGGGACTGGGCTGGGAAGTATGGCTGAACGGCATGGAAGTAACCCAATTTACCTACTTCCAGCAAGTAGGCGGTTTAGATTGCAAGCCGGTACTGGGCGAAATTACGTACGGTATTGAGCGCTTGGCTATGTATATCCAAAACTGCTCTAACGTCTACGATCTTGTATGGGCTGATGGCATTACCTATGGTGATGTGTATCACCAGAACGAAGTAGAGCAGTCTTGCTACAACTTCGAACATTCCAATACTGATTTGTTATTTGCCAACTTCTCAAACTATGAGAGCGAAGCCAAGCGTCTCATGGAAGTACCTTTGGCATTACCAGCTTATGAAATGGTTTTAAAAGCAGCGCATACCTTCAATTTGCTTGATGCACGCGGCGCAATCTCCGTTACCGAACGTGCAGCCTATATTGGCCGTATTCGGAATCTCTCCCGCGCAGTTGCACAAGCTTACTTTGAATCTCGAGAAAAGCTGGGATTCCCAATGTGCCAACCCAAAGCTATCGCTTAAGCACCGCCATCTAAATATGAGTACACCCAATACGCTTTCCCCATCAGCTAATTTGTTGATTGAAGTATTTACTGAGGAATTGCCTCCAAAATCATTGCGCCGCTTAGGTGATGCATTTAGCGAAGGTATTTTCAGCCACCTAAAGCATGCTGGTTTAGCAGGTGACGATTCCATCGCAACCAGTTATGCAACACCACGTCGCTTGGCAGTGCATATTAGCCATGTCCTGAGTCAAGCTCCAGATTACCCTGTAAGAGAAAAATTATTGCCCACCAGCATTGCCTTTGATGCTGATGGCAAACCAACCGCCCCTTTACTCAAGAAATTAAACGCACTTGGCTATGCGGATATTGATATCGCCACCTTAGAAAAATCAGGTGAAGGTAAGAACGAAGCGCTCTACCTCAATATCACCGCCAAAGGTGCCTCCCTGCAAGATTTGGCCCAAACTGCACTGATTCAAACTTTGAATAAGCTACCGATTGCCAAGATGATGCACTACCAAGTGCTCCAAAAAAATGGCGCACTTGCTGATGTCCAATTTGCGCGTCCTGCACATCGCATCATTGCCTTGCATGGCAATCACTCTTTGAATATCAGCGCATTAGGAATTGATGCAAGCAATCAAACTGAAGGCCACCGCTTCTTAGCCCCTGGCGTCATTACCATTACATCAGCAGATCAATATGAATCTGTTTTGCAAGCGGATGCCAAAATATTGCCTAGCTTTAATAAGCGCCGTCAATTTATTGAAACAGCTCTATTAAAAGCGGCTGGCGATGATTTGGTATTGATGCCTGATAGCCTACTAGATGAAGTAACAGCCCTGGTAGAGTGGCCAGCTATTTACGAGTGCCATTTCGATAATGAATTCTTAGAAGTACCTCAGGAATGCCTGATCCTTACTATGCAAACCAATCAAAAGTATTTTGCATTGACGGATAAACAAGGCAAGCTACGTAATCGTTTTTTAATTGTTTCTAATATTCAAACCGATAAACCTGCAGCGATTATTTCTGGTAATGAGCGCGTTGTGCGCCCCCGCCTTTCAGATGCGCGCTTTTTCTTTCAGCAAGATCAAAAGCGTACGCTCGCAGCGCGTGTAGCGGACCTGGGTAAAGTGGTCTACCACAATCAACTCGGCAATCAATTAGATCGCACCCTGCGCGTGCAAGCCATTGCTAGCGGAATCGCAACACAATTGGGTGTGGATGACAAATTAGCTAGTCGTGCAGCGGAAATCGCTAAGACTGATTTACTGACCGATATGGTGGGGGAGTTCCCAGAATTACAAGGCATCATGGGGCGCTACTACGCCACCCACGATGGCGAGGATACAGAAGTAGCCAGTGCATGCAGTGAGCACTATATGCCCCGCTTTGCAGGAGATGCATTGCCGACAACCCAAACAGGCACGATCTTGGCCATTGCCGATAAGTTGGAAACATTGGTTGGCATTTGGGGAGTAGGCTTAGCGCCAACCGGTGATAAAGATCCGTACGCCCTACGTCGTCATGCCCTAGGTATTTGCCGCCTCTTACTAGAAAAAAATCTCGCCCTTAACCTACCTGCACTCATTGAGCTCGCAAAAGCACAGTTTCCCCAAAAGGACGTACAAGAGAAAGCCAAGGCTGAGGACATCTATGTCTTTATTCTGGATCGCTTGCGTGCTTACTTGAAAGATCAATCTGTTGCAGGCAAACCATTTACTAGTGCTGAAATTGATGCCGTACTTTCTCAATCTCCTACCCAGTTAAATGACCTCATTGATCGCTTAACTGCCTTGCGTGAATTTAATGCTCTGACTGAAGCAAGCCAATTAGCAGCAGCTAATAAGCGCATCAGCAACATCTTAAAGAAAACAACGACTGCAATACCTGCCATGTGCTCCAAAGCCCTCTTGCAAAATCCGGCAGAGATCGCGCTCTATCAGGCCCTGGAAAACATCAGCCCAGCCCTCTCAGTAGCCTATGAACAGCGCCAATTTGTGGGATTCTTAAAAGCACTAGTGGCGCTGAGCCAACCTATTGACCAATTCTTCGCTGATGTCATGGTAATGGACCCCAATCCAGAGCTGCGCGATAACCGCTTAGCACTCCTGCAACAACTGCACCAAAAAATGAATCTGATTGCCGATCTTGGCAAATTAGCATGAGTAGTAGCGCCAGCAAATTAATCATTCTCGATCGCGACGGGGTGATTAATGAGGATCGGGATGACTATGTTAAATCCAGTGATGAGTGGATTCCACTTCCAGGCAGCTTAGAAGCAATTGCCCTACTCAATCATGCCGGCTATCAAATCGCTATTGCCACCAATCAATCCGGTCTAGCAAGGGGGTTCTTTGGCATGAATGACCTGGATGCTATGCATAGCAAAATGGAAAAATTGCTGCAGCCTTTAGGTGGTCACATAGATAGCATTTTCTTCTGCCCTCATACCGATGCCCAGCAATGTGATTGCCGAAAGCCCTTACCAGGACTCATGAAACAAATAGCGTTACATTACAAAAAAAATGACAGTGACAGCTCACTCTCAGGCGTACCAATCGTTGGAGATTCATTACGAGATTTACAGGCAGGGGTAGCATTGGGTGCCTCACCCCATTTAGTGCTCACTGGCAAAGGCCAAAAAACCCAGTCAAAAGGGGGTCTACCAGAGGGCACTGAAATTCATCAAGATCTACTGGCCTTTACGAATACACTCTTAGGAACGAAGTCTTAAAACACGAATGATTTATTTACGCTCCATCTTATTCGCTATTTTTTTGGTGATCTTCACCCCCATTTGGTCGGTGCTGTGTTTTATTGCTTTTCCGTTTCTGAACCCAGAAAATCGCTATCGCTTT
>Ga0364922_10328_pt1 | contig 26154 bp, 26 predicted proteins | sample ExccelJu500001D4_2_FD_206955 | JGI IMG/M metagenome (GOLD analysis project Ga0364922, IMG submission 206955) | Enriched cells from Trout Bog Lake Hypolimnion, Wisconsin, USA - BchlTB.June20.5000.01.D4 | ecosystem: Environmental > Aquatic > Freshwater > Lake > Hypolimnion/Profundal zone | place...
CCTGGTCATGCAGCATGCGGTAATTGCCACCGAGGATGACCGTTTTTATTCTCATGGGGGCGTAGATTATGTCGGCGTTTTGCGAGCTGCCGGGGCGAACTTGCGTGGCCACTTGGCTCAAGGCGCTTCCACAATCACGATGCAGGTTGCCCGTAATTTCTTCCTCAGTAATGAAAAAACCTTCAGCAGAAAAATTTATGAAATCTTGCTCGCCTGGGAAATCGAGTCCGAATTAAGTAAAGATAAGATTTTAGAAATTTATATGAATCAGATTTTTTTGGGCCAACGTGCATTTGGATTTGCAAGTGCCGCTCAAATATATTTCGGCATTGATTTAAAGGATATCTCCACTGCTCAAGCAGCCATGTTGGCTGGACTCCCTAAGGCGCCATCAGCTTATAACCCAGTAACGAACTTCCGGCGCGCGAAGATACGCCAAGAATATATCTTGCAGCGGATGCGTGATTTGAGTTACATCACTCCTGATGAATATCAAAAAGCAATGACTGAGGAGTTGCATATTCGGGGGCTTGGTAACGAATTTAGTACACGTGCGGATTTTCCGGCGGAGATGGTGAGGCAATTGTTGCTAGCGCAGTATGGCGATGCAATTTATTCACAGGGCATTGACGTCTACACCACCATTCTGAAAGCCGATCAAGATGCTGCTTATAAGGCAGTGCGTCGCGGGATTTTTGAATATGACTTGCGCCATGCTTATCGTGGACCAGAGGGCTTTATTGATCTTCCTGAGGATGGTGTCAAGCGCCAACGCGCAATTGATGAAGCTTTGCTAGCCTATCCGCAGTTGGACGATTTGCAATCCGGTGTTGTGCTTGATGCCAAACCAAAAGAGATGCAAGTCATGATTTCTACTGGTGACGTTATCACTCTCAAAGGTGATGCATTGCGATTGGCCGCCGCATCACTTACCGATAATTCTCAACCTAAAAAGCGTTTACGCCCTGGCGCGGTAGTGCGATTACTCCAGTCAGAGCCGGGTGTTTGGAAGTTGGCTCAGCTTCCTCAGGTAGAGGCAGCCTTTGTATCCATGAATCCAGAAACTGGTGCGATTCTTTCTTTGGTTGGCGGTTTTGATTTCCGTCGCAATCAATTTAATCACGTCACTCAAGCTCTACGTCAGCCAGGCTCTTCATTTAAGCCGTTTATTTATTCAGCCGCCCTTGAAAAAGGCTTTTTGCCTAGCACTATGGTGAATGACGCTCCTCTCTCAATCAGTAGCCTGGAGACCGGTAGTCAATCTTGGGAACCAAAGAACTATGACGGCAAGTACGATGGCATGATGCGTTTGCGTACGGCCCTGGCTAAATCAAAGAACGTTGTATCGGTGCGTTTGATCAGAGCAATTGGCCCATCGTATGCTCAGGAATTCATTACACGCTTTGGCTTTGATCCAGAGAAACACCCACCGTACCTCACAATGGCGTTGGGTGCAGGATCGGTCACACCTCTGCAAATGGCGACTGCTTACAGTGTTTTTGCTAATGGCGGATATCGTGTGGATCCGTTTTTAATTGAGAAAATGGTTGACTCAAAAGGCGCCGTTTTATTTGAGGCTAAGCCCGTTACTGTCGGAGACGGCGCTCCGCGAGTGCTGGATGCCCGAACTGCATTTGTCATGGACAGCATGCTGCAAGAAGTTACCAAGACAGGAACTGCAGCGAGCGCTCGCGCCAAATTAGGCCGCACTGATATTGCTGGTAAAACCGGTACTACTAATGATTCTCACGATGCGTGGTTTGCCGGTTACAGCCCTAAGGTGGTGGCAATCTCCTGGATTGGTTTTGATAAGCCCGAAAGCTTGGGTGATCGAGAAACCGGCGGAGGGCTGGCTTTGCCGATGTGGATTTCCTATATGACAACTGCATTAAAAGATAAACCACAAGAATCACGCGAGGTTCCCAATGGGGTGACGCAAGTAGATGGCGATTGGTTTATTCCAGAGTTTGCCCCCAACGGTGGCGTGCGCGAACTTCAGTAAGCGCTTAAGTCATGGCTAGGCAGGCTCGTACTGTTATTCCTGGCCAAGCAATGCATGTCATGGTGCGTGGCAATAATCGTGAAATACTTTTCTATAACGAGGCCGATCGTAAGGCGTACCTAGATTGGTTGCGTGAAGCGGCGAAACAATTTTCTTGTTCAGTACATGCCTTCGCATTAATGCCTAATCATGTCCATTTACTGCTAACCCCGACTAATGAAAAATCATTAGCAAAGACGATGCAGTCTTTAGGTAGGCGCTACGCTCAATATTTCAATCAACAACATCATCGCTCTGGAACTATCTGGGAAGGCCGTTATCGCTCCTCTTTGATTGACCCGGATTATTTCTTAAGATGTCAGCGTTATATAGAACTCAATCCTGTGCGCTCAGGTTTTGAGTCAAGTCCGCAAGAGTCCTCATGGACGAGTTTTACAACACATATTGGCGAAAACGCAGAGCCTTGGCTGATGGATCATCAGAATTTTTGGAAGTTAGGCAATACTCCTTTTGAAAGGCAAATGGCTTGGGTAAACTTTGTGAAGGAGGGCGCCCCCCATTGGGAGGATAGGCAAATCACAGAATCTCTTATGCGCTCAAAGCCTTGGGTCAGTGATATCTACGCTAAAAAACTGTTTAAAAACATGCCTGAGATCGCCAAAATACGCCATCGAGGGCGACCAAGAAAAATAAATCCATTAAATCCAGTAACTTAGATACTTTATAGACCCTAGATTAGAGGGGTTATGAAGTTTGTCTGATGACTCTGTCCCCATTTTAGAAATTCATTTTGGTGCGGTCGCTAAATAAATGGGACAGAGTCATTTTATTTCTATTGCATCAGTGTGGGTATTCACCTATATTTGATCCTCCAAAAGTACTTAGGCCTTTGTCGCCCCTCGGAAATACTATGACTACACAATTAAATACAGAACTTCGTCCAATTGCTCACGGTTTATATGATCCACAAAATGAGCATGATGCATGTGGCGTAGGATTCGTCGCTCACATTAAGGGCGAGAAATCACACGAGATCGTTGCGCAAGGATTGAAGATTCTTGAGAACTTAGATCACCGGGGTGCGGTTGGTGCCGATCCATTGATGGGTGACGGCGCCGGTATTTTGATTCAAATTCCTGACACGCTCTATCGCGAAGAGATGGCTCAACATGGCGTGACTTTGCCGCCATTCGGTGAGTACGGTGTTGGCATGATTTTTTTGCCAAAAGAAAATGCTTCACGTTTGGCTTGCGAGCAAGAGTTAGAGCGCACAGTGCGTTTGGAGGGTCAAGTGGTGTTGGGTTGGAGGGATGTCCCGGTGGATGTGAAATTGCCAATGTCCCCAACCGTTAGAAAGACGGAGCCTTTCATCCGACAAATTTTTATTGGCCGTGGTCGCGACATCATGACTACCGATGCACTAGAGCGTAAGTTGTATGTAATTCGTAAAACAGCAAGCCATGCGATTCAAGATTTGCGCCTCAAACATGGTAAAGAATATTTTGTTGCGTCCATGTCAGCGCGCACCGTCGTGTACAAAGGTTTGCTATTGGCAAATCAGGTGGGCGCATATTACCAAGACTTACAAGACCCGCGTACTGTTTCAGCTTTAGCCTTAGTGCATCAGCGTTTCTCCACAAATACCTTTCCGGCGTGGGAGCTGGCGCATCCATATCGCATGATTGCTCACAACGGTGAGATTAATACCGTTAAGGGGAATGTGAACTGGGTTAACGCACGCGAAGGCGCAGTGAGCTCACCAGTCTTAGGTGATGATCTTAAGAAACTATGGCCACTCATTTATCCAGGCCAATCAGATACAGCGTGTTTTGATAACTGTTTAGAGTTATTGGTGATGGCAGGTTACCCATTGGCGCAAGCCATGATGATGATGATTCCAGAAGCATGGGAGCAACACACTCTAATGGATGATAACCGCCGTGCTTTTTATGAATACCATGCTGCAATGATGGAGCCATGGGACGGTCCTGCTGCGATGGCATTTACCGACGGTCGTCAAATTGGCGCGACATTAGATCGCAACGGTTTGCGCCCAGCGCGTTACTACGTCACCGATGATGACTTGGTCATCATGGGGTCTGAAGCTGGCGTGTTGCCGATTCCGGAGAACAAGATTGTCCAAAAATGGCGCTTGCAACCTGGCAAGATGTTCATGATCGATATGGAGCAAGGCCGCATCGTTGATGACGTTGAATTAAAAGATGCCGTTTCAAAAGCGAAGCCTTATAAGAGCTGGATTGATGCGGTGCGCGTTAAATTAGATGAGGTTGATGCCAGCAAGGTTGATATCGTTGATGAAAAAACCACCATTCGCCCAGCTGCAAAATTGTTAGATCGCCAACAGGCTTTTGGATATACCCAAGAGGACATTAAGTACCTCATGGCGCCAATGGCCATGAACGGCGAAGAGGCTATCGGCTCGATGGGTAACGATAGTCCATTGGCGGTGCTTTCTAATAAGAACAAGCCGCTATATAACTACTTCAAACAGTTATTCGCGCAAGTAACCAATCCTCCGATTGATTCCATTCGTGAAAATATGGTGATGTCATTGGTGTCATTTATTGGGCCAAAGCCTAATTTGCTTGATACCAACAATATCAACCCGCCAATGCGTTTGGAAGTTAGCCAGCCAATTTTAGATTTTGACGATATGACGAAGATTCGTCATATTGGTCATTACACCAACGGCAAATTCCGCTCATATGAATTAGATATCTGCTACCCAGCGGCATGGGGGAAGGCAGGGATCGAGGCACGTTTAGCTTCTCTCTGCGCGGAATCGGCAGATGCAGTGCGTTCTGGTTACAACATCTTGATCGTGAGTGATCGTCAGGTAGATGAGAAGCACGTAGCTATTCCTGCATTGTTGGCAACATCCGCAATTCATCAACATTTAGTGCAAAAAGGTTTACGTACTAGCGTCGGTTTAGTTGTTGAAACTGGCAGCGCGCGTGAAACACATCATTTTGCACTCTTGGCTGGTTATGGTGCGGAAGCGGTGCATCCGTACTTGGCTATGGAAACTTTGGCTGAAATGGCCAAAGGTTTATCAGGCGGTTTATCTGCTGAAAAAGCAGTGAAGAACTTTGTTAAGGCGGTTGGCAAGGGTTTGCAAAAGGTCATGTCCAAAATGGGCATTTCTACTTACATGTCTTATACAGGCTCACAAATTTTTGAAGCCATTGGTTTAAATCATGATGTGATTAATCAGTACTTTAAGGGCACCCCATCTAATGTTGGTGGTATTGGTGTATTTGAAGTGGCTGAAGAAGCTTTGCGTATGCATACAAGTGCATTTGGCGATGATCCAGTCTTAACCAACATGCTTGAAGCTGGCGGCGAGTACGCGTTCCGTATTCGTGGTGAAAACCACATGTGGACGCCGGACACGATTGCGAAGTTGCAACACTCCACGCGTATTGGTGCTGAGAAGGGTTATCAGACTTATAAAGAGTACGCCAATATCATTAATGATCAAAGCAAGCGTCAAATGACTTTGCGCGGTTTGTTTGAGTTCAAGATTGACCCAACGAAAGCCATTCCATTAGACGAAGTTGAGTCTGCAAAAGAAATCGTTAAACGTTTTGCTACGGGCGCAATGTCTTTGGGTTCGATTTCGACAGAAGCGCACACAACCCTAGCAATTGCTATGAATCGCATTGGTGGTAAGTCCAACACCGGTGAAGGCGGCGAAGATCCCAATCGGTATGTGAATGAGCTCAAAGGTATTTCAATTAAAAAAGGTGAAACCTTAGCTGGTATTTTGGGTGGCGATGTTGTTGAAGCGAACATCCCTTTATTGGATGGCGACTCATTGCGCTCCAAGATTAAGCAAGTCGCTTCTGGTCGTTTCGGTGTAACCACCGAGTACTTGCGTTCTGCTGATCAATTGCAGATCAAGATGGCTCAGGGTGCTAAGCCTGGTGAAGGTGGGCAGTTGCCTGGTGGTAAGGTGTCTGATTACATCGGTAAGTTGCGTTTTTCAGTACCGGGTGTTGGCTTGATTTCTCCTCCTCCGCACCATGACATTTACTCAATTGAAGATATTGCTCAATTGATTCATGATTTGAAGAACGTCAATCCTGCGGCTGATGTTTCTGTAAAACTTGTTTCCGAAGTCGGTGTTGGCACAATTGCCGCTGGTGTTGCGAAAGCTAAAGCAGATCATGTTGTGATTGCCGGTCATGACGGCGGTACTGGCGCATCGCCATTGTCCTCCATCAAGCATGCTGGTTCCCCATGGGAATTGGGTTTGGCTGAAACACAACAAACATTAGTTCTGAATCGTCTGCGTAGCCGTATTCGCGTTCAGGCTGACGGTCAAATGAAAACTGGTCGTGACGTAGTTATCGGCGCTTTATTGGGGGCTGACGAGTTTGGTTTTGCAACGGCACCATTGGTTGTTGAAGGCTGCATCATGATGCGTAAGTGCCATTTGAATACTTGCCCAGTGGGTGTTGCCACCCAAGATCCGGAATTGCGTAAAAAGTTCGCTGGCAAGCCGGAGCACGTTGTGAACTTCTTCTTCTTTATTGCGGAAGAAGCGCGCGAAATTATGGCTCAGTTAGGTATTCGTAAGTTTGATGATTTGATTGGTCGCGTTGATCTCTTGGATACCAAAAAAGGTATTGAGAACTGGAAAGTGCATGGCCTGGATTTCAGTAAGATTTTTGCTGCCCCACAAGTGCCAGCGGATGTTCCACGTTATCAAGTTCTTACACAAGATCATGGCTTGGCAAGCGCACTCGACAATATCTTGATTGAGAAGAGTGAGCCGGCAATTGAGCGCGGTGAGAAAGTGTCTTTCATTGTTCCGATGAAGAACGTGAATCGCACTGTGGGCGCGATGCTCTCTGGCGAGATTGCTCAACGTTATGGTCATGCGGGCTTGCCTGATGACACCATCCACATTCAATTAAATGGTACTGCCGGTCAAAGCTTTGCAGCTTTCTTGGCTCATGGCGTTACCTTGGATTTGGTTGGCGACGGCAATGATTACGTTGGCAAAGGTTTATCTGGTGGTCGTGTGATTGTTCGCGCGCCACACGAGTTCCGTGGCGATACAGCCAAGAACATCATTGTTGGCAATACCGTGTTGTATGGTGCTATTGGTGGTGAGGCTTTCTTCAATGGTGTCGCTGGCGAGCGTTTTGCGGTTCGCAACTCTGGCGCTACAACAGTAGTTGAAGGTACTGGCGACCATGGTTGCGAATACATGACAGGTGGCACGGTAGTTGTATTAGGCGCAACTGGTCGTAACTTTGCTGCGGGTATGAGTGGCGGTATTGCTTATGTGTACGACGAAGATGGCTTGTTCGGTAAGCGTTGCAACACCAGTATGGCGACTTTGGAGAAGGTATTGTCATCTGCTGAGCAAATTGCCAAGATTCCTCAAGCACAGTGGCATGCCCCGATCGACGTGAAGGATGGTGGCGAGCGCTTAACAGATGAGCAAATTCTGAAGGGCTTGATTGAGCGTCATTTCCGTCACACTGGTTCAGAGCGCGCAAAAGCACTCTTGGCTGATTGGGAAAATGCCCGTGGCCGTTTTGTAAAAGTGCTGCCAACTGAATACAAGCGTGCTTTAGGTGAGTTGTGGGAAAAAGCTCAAAATAAAACTGTTGCGGCTTAAGTTGCTTAATTAACACAGACAGACATTAAGAAAAGATATTAAGGATTCGATATGGGTAAGGTTACTGGATTTATGGAATTTGAGCGCGTAAATGAAACTTACGAAGCTCCCGTTAAACGCCTCCATCATTACAAAGAATTTGTTGCGGCCTTAACGGATGAAGAGGCAAAAGTTCAGGGCGCACGTTGCATGGATTGTGGCATTCCTTTTTGCAACAATGGTTGCCCGGTAAACAACATCATTCCTGATTTCAATGATCTCGTATTTCATAGTGATTGGAAGAATGCTTTAGACGTTTTGCAATCCACCAATAACTTTCCTGAATTTACTGGCCGTATATGTCCAGCCCCTTGCGAGGCCGCTTGTACTCTAGGCATTAATCGTGCACCAGTCGGCATTAAATCCATTGAGCATGCGATTATCGATAAAGCCTGGGAAAACGGTTGGGTTAAGCCGCAACCATCTAAAACGAAGACTGGAAAAAAAGTCGCTGTAGTTGGTGGCGGGCCTGCTGGTATGGCAACTGCGCAGCAATTGGCTCGAGTTGGTCACGATGTCACCGTATTTGAGAAGAACGATCGCATTGGTGGTTTGCTCCGTTATGGCATCCCTGATTTCAAAATGGAGAAGTGGCTGATTGATCGTCGCGTTGAGCAGATGGAAGCTGAGGGCGTGAAGTTTGAAACTGGTGTATTTGTTGGTAAAGAGGCTATTGGTGCTGAAGTAAAAAATTACTCAACCAAAACAATTTCACCAGATCAGCTGATGAAAGACTTTGATGCGGTAGTCATTACTGGCGGTGCAGAACAGCCCCGTGATTTGCCTGTTCCAGGTCGTGAGTTGGCCGGCGTGCATTATGCTTTGGAATTTTTGATCCCCCAAAATAAAGAGAATGCTGGCGATTTCAAAAATGAAATTTCTGCAGCCGGTAAGAGTGTTGTTGTGATTGGCGGTGGTGACACTGGATCTGACTGTGTTGGCACATCAAATCGTCATGGCGCAGCAAAGGTAACTCAATTTGAATTGTTGCCGCAGCCACCAGAAGAAGAAAATAAGCCTTTAGTATGGCCATATTGGCCAACCAAATTGCGCACTTCCTCATCCCATGAGGAGGGTTGTGACCGCGATTGGTCTGTTGCTACTAAGCGTTTTGAAGGCAAAAATGGCAAGCTCGAAAAATTAATCTGTGTTCGCTTGGAGTGGAAAGACGGCAAGATGTCAGAAATGCCAAACTCTGAATTTGAAATTAAGGCTGATTTAGCCTTCTTGGCAATGGGTTTTGTATCTCCAGTACAACAAGTGCTTAATGCTTTTGGTGTTGAAAAAGATGCTCGCGGTAATGCAAAAGCCACTGTGGATGGTCAAAAAGCCTATCAAACAAACGTTGCTAAGGTGTTTGCGGCGGGCGATATGCGTCGCGGTCAATCTTTGGTGGTTTGGGCGATTCGCGAGGGTCGACAATGCGCCCAAGCGGTAGATGAGTATTTAATGGGGTCTTCTGTTCTGCCACGATAATATCGGGGATATGAATACTAGCCAGCCCCATTCTTTGAACACGCATCAGCAAGCGGTAGGACAAGCTCTCGGCGAAGTTGTCGTTTCCATTAAGGACGTCAATTTTTCTTATGCGCCTGGTGAAAGACAAATTTTATCGGGGCTCAGTATGGAGTTCCGACGTGGTCAGGTGGTTGCAGTGATGGGCGGTTCTGGCTGTGGCAAGACCACGATTTTGCGACTCATTGGCGGTCAATATGCGGCTCAGTCAGGCGAGGTCCTGTTTGAGGATCGTGATATCGGCAAGATGAGCGCTGCCCAATTGATGATTGCCCGTCGTCGCATGGGAATGCTTTTTCAGTTTGGCGCTTTATTTACGGATCTGAGTGTTTTTGAGAATGTTGCTTTTCCATTGCGCGAACATACTGATTTGAGTGAAGATCTCTTGCATTCTTTAGTCCTCATGAAATTAAATGCAGTGGGCTTGCGCGGTGCGCGTGACTTAATGCCTTCGCAAATTTCTGGCGGCATGGCTAGACGTGTCGCGCTGGCGCGTGCTATTGCGCTTGATCCACCATTAATTATGTATGACGAGCCCTTTGCTGGCTTGGATCCAATTTCATTGGGCATTACTGCTAGATTGATTCGCGATTTGAATAACGCACTTGGCGCAACTAGCTTATTGGTCACGCATGACGTGGAAGAAACATTTGAGATTGCTGATTATGTGTACTTTATTGCTAATGGTCGTATTGGGGCTGAAGGCACTCCTGAAGATTTAAGTCGCTCGACTGATCCGTTTGTCCGCCAATTTTTAGATGCTGCGCCTGATGGGCCGGTTCCGTTTCATTACCCTGGAAAAAGCTTGGCAGAAGATTTTGGGGTGGTCGTGAAATGACTATGGTGAAGAAGACATTGGATTTATTGGGTGATCTCGGGTTTTTTATTCGTCGCAACTTAACTAGTCTTGGCAATGCTTCGCGGATGTTTGTTGCGGTCATTTGGCGTTCTGGTTTTTTATTAAAAAGACCGCGTTTAGTTTCTGATCAAATCTTATTTGTGGGCAATCACTCTTTTGTGATCATTGCCATTTCAGGTTTGTTTGTCGGCTTTGTTCTAGGGTTGCAGGGCTACTACACTCTCAATCGCTATGGCTCTGAACAGGCCTTGGGTTTACTTGTAGCCCTTTCATTGACTCGCGAGTTAGGCCCAGTAATCACTGCTTTGTTATTTGCAGGTCGCGCTGGCACCTCCCTTACTGCTGAAATTGGTTTGATGAAAGCCGGTGAGCAGTTAAGTGCCATGGAGATGATGGCGGTAGATCCATTGGGTCGCGTGATTGCTCCGCGACTCTGGGCAGGCATTATTGCTATGCCGATTTTGGCAACGATTTTTACTGCGGTCGGCGTGATGGGTGGCTACTTTGTGGGGGTTCCGCTGATTGGCGTCGACTCAGGAGCCTTCTGGTCGCAGATGCAGGGTGGGGTCGATCTCTTTTCCGATATCGGTAATGGCTTAATTAAAAGTATGGTGTTCGGGGTTGCGGTGACTTTTATCGCGCTCTATCAGGGTTACGAGGCTAAGCCTACGCCCGAGGGTGTATCGCAGGCAACCACTCGTACGGTGGTGATTTCTTCTTTATCGGTCCTGGCATTGGATTTTTTGCTGACCGCGATGATGTTCTCAAATTAGAAAGAATAAACTGGGGCTCTTATGAGAAAAAGTGCAATTGATATTTGGGTAGGAATCTTTGTTGCCATCGGTTTGCTGGCAGCACTATTCCTTGCGCTGAAGGTTGGCAATATGAATGCTGTGTCATTCGCGCCTACTTATAAAATTTCTGCGCGCTTTGACAATATTGGTGGCTTAAAACCACGCGCACCTGTGAAAAGTGCTGGTGTTGTTGTTGGTCGTATTGCCAATATCTCATTTGATGACAAAACTTATCAGGCAACTGTCGTGATGACGATTGATGATAACTATAAGTTTCCAAAAGATTCATCGGCGAAGATTTTGACATCAGGTTTATTGGGCGAGCAATATATTGGCCTAGAAGCAGGTGGATCTGATGACATGTTGGCCAATGGTGAGAAGATTACGCAAACTCAATCTGCGATTGTTTTAGAAAGCTTGATTAGTCAATTCTTGTACAACAAGGCGGCTGATAGTGGGCAAGATAAGGGCGCGGCAAAATGATTGGTTGGGTGGCGAGCTTCAAGCGGGCATTGTTGATTGGTTTTGCTGCTCTGCTAGTCGGCTGCGCGTCTATCCCGGCTGGAGTCGAGCCGTCTCCTGCCGACCCCTGGGAGCCCTTTAACCGTTCCGTCTTTGAGTTCAATGAAGGTTTAGATACATATCTGCTAAAGCCAGTTGTAGCTGGATATCGTTTTGTTTTGCCAGAATTTGTGCGTGATGGCATTTATAATTTCTTTAGCAATTACAACGATATATACACTGCATTAAACAATTTATTGCAGGGTAAGCCAGCAGATGCTTTTAGCGATCTGATGCGAGTGGTTGTGAATACGACGATGGGTTTGGGTGGCTTTATTGACTTGGCGACGCCGGGCGGACTAGAGAAGCACAAAGAGGATTGGGGTCAAACCTTTGGAGTTTGGGGCGTCCCTTCCGGCCCTTATGTGGTTCTGCCATTTTTTGGTCCAAGCTCCGTACGCGATACCTTTGGTACGGCCGCCGATCTGGAATCCGATTACCTCTTTAAATACATCCCGGATGTGGGTCTGCGTAATAGCATTACTGGCTTGCGAGTTGTTAATGCTCGGAATACTTATTACGAGGCCGGTGACTTGCTGGATGGCGCCGCGATTGATAAATACAGCTTCATGCGCGATGCTTACATCCAGAGACGTCAGTACCAAATTAATGAGGGGCGTGACGATGAGGAGCCTCTGATGCCTCCATATGAGAATGGCTACGAGTAACTTAAGCGAGCTTAAAGGGCTAAAATTGGAGCTCGCTAATGAGCGACTTACTACTGTTGGTTGGGAATATATGAAAAGCTATAAAACATTGAAAAAGTACCTCACCTTAATAGCTAGTAGCTTGTTTTTTATGGCTGGCGCTGCATTTGCGCAAGTACCAGACCAATCGACTCCAGATGGTCTGATTAAAACAGTGGTTACTGATGTGATGGCGTCTGTAAAGTCGGATCCCGAAATTCAGAAGGGCAATATCCCGCGCATTGTTGATTTAGTGAATAAGAAAATCGTTCCCTATACTGATATGCATCGTACGACCGAAATGGCGATGGGCCCAAATTGGAAAAAGACTACGCCAGACCAGCAGAATCTATTGGTTTCTGAATTTACAACTTTATTGATTCGCACCTATTCAGGCGCCTTGAGTCAGCTACGGGATCAGACAGTGCAATTTAAACAATTGCGTGCAGCGCCAGATGATCAGGAAGTCGTTGTTAAGACTGTTGTTCTTGGGCGAGGCGATCCTGTACCGTTAGATTACCGCCTAGAAAAGACGGCCAGCGGCTGGAAGGTTTACGACATGAATATCATGGGCGTTTGGTTGATTGAGGCCTATCGTAATCAGTTCTCTAATCAGATTAGTCAGAATGGTATCGATGGCCTTGTTAAGTTTTTGCAGGAACGCAATAAACAATTGGCTGCAGTCAAATCAAGTAATTAATCGAGGGATATCTGAGTAATGCCTTTTCTTTTGCCAAACAAAGTAACCCAAGAAAATGCGGTTCTTCTAGAGAGGGATGGCTTATTGAATGAAGCTGCATTAAGCACAGTTGATTGTTTTGCGCTCACTGATTTTGATTCAACGGTATTGACGGTATTGTTAGCCTGGCAAAAAAAATTATTAGCAAAAGGTCAATCTATTTCGATTGTGAACGCTCCAGAAAAATTAAAAGTCTTGGCTGGTGTATACGGTGTTTCTGCTTTGCTAGGTATTGCATAGCATGTCCGCTGCAATTTCAATTAAAAAAATATCTAAAAACTATGGAGCCCTTCAAGCTCTGGATGAAGTTTCTTTGGAGATTCAGCAAGGTGAATTCTTTGGCCTGCTCGGTCCTAATGGCGCCGGTAAAACTACGCTGATTTCTATTCTGGCTGGATTGGTTACCGCTAGTCATGGCCATGCAATGATTATGGGTGCGGATGTACAAAGCCAATTTCGTGATGCTCGTCGTTCTCTAGGCGTCGTGCCTCAAGAGTTGGTTTTTGATCCCTTCTTTACCGTTCGAGAAACTTTACAGTTTCAGTCTGGGTATTTTGGAATTCGAAATAACGATACCTGGATCGATGAGATCATGGCTCACTTAGACCTCACCAATAAGGCTGATAGCAATATGCGCTCCTTGTCTGGAGGCATGAAGCGGCGGGTCTTGGTTGCCCAGGCTTTAGTGCACAGGCCGCCAGTCATTATTTTGGATGAGCCAACCGCTGGCGTTGATGTTGAGTTGCGTCAATCACTGTGGCAATTTATTAGCAGGCTGAATCAGGATGGTCACACCATCGTTTTAACTACGCACTATCTTGAAGAGGCTGAGGCTTTATGTCAGCGTATTGCCATGCTCAAGCAGGGGAAGATTGTTGCCTTGGATACTACCGCCAATTTATTGAGTCGTTATGGTTCAGTGAAAAAAGATGGCGAAGGTAAAACCGATCTTGAGGATGTATTTGTCAACATCATGTCTGGGAATGCCTTATGAAGAATCCACCGCTTCAGTACGGTAGTGGTTTTCCTACCTTATTGCGTAAGGAAGTAAAGCGCTTCTATAAAGTGGGATTCCAAACTGTTGCGGCCCCAGTGCTGACTGCGATCTTGTATTTGATGATTTTTGGGCATGTACTTGAGGGCAGGGAGGTGTATGGACGTTTTAGCTACACCTCATTCTTAATTCCCGGTTTGGTGATGATGAGTTTGTTGCAAAACGCTTTTGCGAACACTTCATCTTCATTGATTCAGTCAAAAGTTACAGGTAATCTTGTCTTTGTATTATTGGCGCCATTAAGCCATTTTGAGTTTTATGCGGCCTATATTCTGGCGGCTGTTTTTCGTGGTGTGGTTGTAGGTCTTGGAGTATTTTTAATTACCGCTTGGTATTCTCCGCCAGCACTTGAACACCCGCTATGGATTTTGATCTTTGCATTTTTAGGCGCTGCAATTTTAGGAAGTTTGGGTTTGATTGCTGGAATATGGGCTGATAAATATGATCAGCTGGCTGCTTTTCAGAATTTTCTGATTATGCCTGCCACCATGTTGTCAGGCGTCTTTTATTCGATTCATTCTCTGCCGCCAGCATGGCAGGTGGTATCCCAATTCAATCCATTCCTTTATATGATTGATGGATTTCGTTATGGCTTCTTTGGGGTATCGGATATCTCCCCGTGGAATAGTTTGACGATTGTTTTATGTTTCTTTGTGGCCGTCTCAGCCATCGCATTGCGTATGCTGCAAACGGGCTATAAGCTTAGATGCTAAGCCGAGCACTTGCATTTAATTGATTCATTAGGAGATTGAGATGTTGCCAACCCCAGAACAGATTGAGGGCTATATCAAGCAGGGCATAGCTTGCACTCATATTAAAGTTGAGGGTGATGGACAACATTTTTTTGCAACCATTGTTAGCCCAGAGTTTGAGGGCAAGCGCTTGATTCAGCGCCATCAATTGGTATACGGCGCAATGGGAGATCGGATGAAGGCTGAAGTACATGCTTTGTCGATCAAAGCATTCACGCCAGATGAGTTTGCGCAAAATTTAGCAGCATAAATATTGGAATTGATTCATGGATAAATTACGCATGGTTGGCGGTACACCCCTGAAAGGTGAAGTGCTGATTGCTGGCGCAAAGAATGCTGCGCTACCAATTTTGTGCGCTTGCTTGCTAACGGATCAGCCAATCGTATTGCGCAATGTTCCTGATTTGCAGGACGTGCGCACGATGCTCAAGCTCTTGCAAGAAATTGGTGTGATGGTGAGTTTCCCAAATGTGACTGATCGTAGCCATTTGGTTTTAAATGCCGCCAATATTAAGAGTTCGGAAGCAACCTATGAGATGGTGAAAACCATGCGCGCCTCGATCTTAGTTTTGGGTCCCTTGCTTGCTCGAATGCATAGTGCAAAAGTTTCCCTGCCCGGTGGTTGTGCTATTGGTGCGCGCCCCGTGGACCAACATATCAAGGGCTTGAAGGCTATGGGCGCTATGATCAAAATTAAGAGTGGCTATATTCAGGCAGAAACAAAATCCCCTGAAGATCGTTTAACAGGCGCCTCAATTCTGACCGACATGATCACTGTGACGGGCACAGAGAATTTATTGATGGCGGCTACCTTGGCTACCGGCACGACTATTTTGGAGAACGCAGCGCGCGAACCAGAGGTTGGTGATTTAGCTGAGCTCTTAGTCAAAATGGGTGCCAAAATTACTGGCATTGGCAGTGATCGTCTTGTGATTGAGGGCGTAGAAAAATTACACGGCGCTGAACATTCAGTCATTCCTGATCGAATTGAGGCTGGAACCTTTTTATGTGCTGTTGCTGCGGCTGGTGGGGAGATATTAGTAAAGCAGTGCCGCCCTGAAACTCTAGACGCGGTCATTGTAAAGTTAAAAGAGGCTGGTTTAGAAATAGAAGTCGGTCCAGATTGGATTAAGGCATCCATGGCATTCCGCCCTAAGTCGGTAAGTTTTAGAACTTCCGAATACCCGGCTTTCCCGACAGACATGCAGGCTCAATTGATGGCGGTGAATGCCATTGCAAGTGGTAGCTCGGTGATCACCGAAACCATTTTTGAGAACCGCTTTATGCATGTCCAGGAGCTAAATCGTCTTGGCGCAGATATCGCAATTGAAGGTAATACCGCTGTTGCACAGGGTGTAGAAAAGCTTTCTGGGGCAGTGGTTATGGCCACGGATCTCAGGGCTTCCGCGAGCTTAGTGATTGCGGGCTTGGCCGCTCAGGGAGAAACCCAGGTTGATCGCATCTATCACTTAGATCGTGGTTATGACCGTATGGAGCAAAAGTTGACCCTTTTAGGAGCTAACATCCAGCGCGTCAAGTAAGCCTAGTGGATAATTAAGTCATGAAACTGACTCTAGCCCTCTCAAAGGGGCGTATTTTCGAAGAAACTGCCGAGATCTTATCTAAGGTCGGTATCCGTCCGCTCGAAGATCCAGAAAAGTCGCGCAAACTCATTATTGAAACCTCTAATCCAGAGGTGCGCCTGATTATCGTTCGCGCCTCAGATGTCCCCACCTATGTGCAGTTTGGCGGTGCTGATTTTGGGGTTGCTGGCTTAGACGTCCTAATGGAAAAAGGTAGTGATGGTCTGTATGTGCCATTTGATTTGAATATTGCTAAGTGTCGGATGTCTGTTGCGGTTCGCGAAGGCTTTGATTACGCTGCCGCAGTAAAGCAGGGCTCGCGATTGAAGGTTGCCACCAAATATGTAAATTGTGCTCGTGAGCACTTTGCTAATAAAGGCGTCCATATTGATACGATTCATTTGTATGGCTCTATGGAACTTGCACCGCTCGTTGGTTTGGCTGATGCGATTGTTGATTTAGTTTCGACCGGCAATACATTGCGCGCCAACGGCTTAGTGGAAATTGAGCCGATTGCTGATATCAGCGCACGTTTGGTTGTGAATCAGGCTTCGTATAAGCGTAAGCGGGCACAGTTGCAGCCATTCTTTGAGCAATTGAAGTAAAAGGCAAAACAACCCATCAAATGTCATCAGCAGAAATTACAGTGAAGCGCCTCAATAGTCAGGAGGCGCAATTTAAAGAAACTCTTTTATCTAGTCTTTCTTTACCCATGGCTGACGACGAAGCAATTGATGCGGCTGTTGTCAAAATTCTTGCGGAGGTCAAGACTAAAGGCGATGACGCTGTGCTTGCTTTTACAAAGCAGTTCGATCGTCTCAATGTAGACAGCGTTTCTGAGCTAGAAATTTCTCGTAAAGAATTAGAACAAGCCTATCAAGGTTTGTTGGTAGAGCAAAAAAATGCATTGGATATTGCCGCGCAACGAGTGCGTGCTTATCACGAGAAACAAAAGATTGAGGCGGGCTGTCATTCTTGGGAGTACGAAGAAGCTAATGGTACCCGTTTAGGTCAAAAAGTAACTGCGCTAGATCGCGTTGGTATTTATGTTCCTGGCGGCAAGGCTGCATATCCCTCTTCAGTGTTGATGAATGCCATTCCTGCAAAAGTTGCGGGCGTGAGTGAGGTCATCATGGTGGTGCCTATGCCTGATGGTGCGCGCAATCCTTTGGTTTTAGCTGCCGCTTATCTTTCTGGCGTAGACCGTGTGTTTACTATCGGTGGTGCACAAGCAGTCGGGGCGTTAGCTTATGGGACTAAAACGGTTCCATCAGTCGATAAAATTGTTGGCCCAGGTAATGCCTATGTGGCCGCAGCAAAGCGTAGAGTGTTTGGCACTGTGGGTATCGACATGATTGCCGGCCCTTCAGAAATTTTGATCTTGTGTGATGGTTTAAGTAATCCAGATTGGATCGCGATGGATCTTTTCTCGCAAGCTGAGCATGATGAGTTGGCCCAATCGATTCTGCTTTGTCCCGATGCAAAATTTATCGAGCAAGTGCAAGTCAGTATCAATAAGCTACTTCCGGAAATGCCTCGGAAGAAAGTCATCGAAGTATCTTTAGCCAAGCGTGCTTTATTGATTCAGGTGAAGGATATGACTGAAGCCTGTGAAATAGCAAATGCTATTGCTGCCGAGCATCTTGAGATCTGTGCTGCTGAGCCACGTAAGTGGGCTGGGTTGATTCGTCATGCTGGAGCAATCTTCATGGGCAATTACACCAGCGAAGCTTTGGGTGATTATTGTGCGGGACCCAATCACGTACTTCCAACGGCGCGTACCGCGCGTTTTTCTTCACCGCTGGGAGTTTATGACTTCATTAAACGCTCAAGCATGATTGAGGTCAGTGAGGCGGGGGCTCAAAGCTTGGGCGTAGTGGCAAGTACTCTTGCTCATGGCGAGGGCTTGCAGGCACATGCTCGTGCAGCTGAGATGCGCCTGAAAAAATAACTACGAAGTATTAATCGCTAGCTAAAATTTCTTTTAGAGCAGCAACCAATTCGTTGCTTTGCTCGTCTGTGCCAATGGTGATGCGTAGAAACTCTTCAATCCGTGGCAACCTAAAGTGCCTGACAATAATTCCGCGCTCACGCAAGGCTTGATAAAGTTTTGATCCAGTATGTTTCAGATGGCGTGTGAAGATGAAGTTGGCGCTTGAAGGAAGGGTGTCAAAACCAAGCGCATCAAGTTCTTTTACAAGGCGAGTCCGTGTTTCAGCAATCTTTTTTGAGGACTCCTCTAGATGCGCTTGATCCTCAATTGCGGCAATAGCACCAGCTTGAGCTAGGCGACCCAATGGATAAGAGTTAAAACTGTTCTTGACACGCTCCAGACCTTCGATCAAGTCTGGGTGACCTATTGCAAAGCCAACTCGTAAACCAGCAAGGGCTCTTGATTTGGAGAGTGTGTGAACTACTAATAAATTCTCGGGGCAATTTGCGCCACGTAAGAGTGGAATACAAGATTCTGTGCCGAAATCGACATACGCCTCATCAACCACTACAACAGATTCTTTGTTTCTGGAGAGTAGTGTTTCGATTTCCGAGCGCGGAATAGCCCTGCCGGTCGGGGCATTGGGGTTGGGAAAAATCACGCCGCCATTGGGTGATTGATAGTCAGCCACTTTGATCTCAAATTCCGATCCTAGGGGAATGGTTTTGTAATTAATGCCGAAAAGTTTGCAATAGACCGGGTAGAAGCTATACGTGATGTCCGGAAACAAGACGGCATCTTTTTGTTTGAGCAATCCCAGAAAGACGTGAGCTAAGACCTCATCAGAGCCATTTCCTAAAAACACCTGCTTCGGGTCCAGGCCATGCAAATTGGCAATCGCCTTTTTGAGGGCCACCCCTTCTGGATCTGGATATAGACGAAGATCGCTGTTGGTTTGCTGGCTGATGGCAGCGAGCACTTTGGGTGATGGACCATAAGGACTTTCGTTGGTATTAAGCTTTACCAGCCGCCGCATTTGCGGTTGCTCCCCTGGAACATAGGGGGTTAGGGTCTGAACAACGGGGCTCCAAAAACGGCTCATGAGGGCACTCAAGTCAAAAATCAGCAGGAAAATGAATTAAATCCAGTACTTCGATTGGTACTAGCAATGATATTATGAGGCTTCAATCAACACTTCGCCTCGCGGCGCAACGAAGCATGCGGCAAGCTGACGTTACCCGAAACACTTCGGAAACCAAAATTCAAATTGCTATCAATTTAGATGGCACTGGTAAGGCTGAATTAGCCTCTGGAGTTCCTTTTCTGGATCACATGCTGGATCAGATAGCCCGTCATGGCATGATTGACTTAAAAGTCCTCGCCAATGGCGATACCCATATCGATGACCACCATACCGTTGAGGATGTGGGGATTACCTTGGGCCAAGCTTTTGCTAAGGCTGTTGGCGATAAGGCGGGTATTACCCGCTATGGCCACTCCTATGTGCCATTAGATGAAACCTTGTCACGTGTAGTGATTGATTTTTCTGGTCGTCCAGGCTTGGAATTCAACGTCCCCTTTACTCGCGCTCGTGTTGGTGATTTTGATGTTGATCTCAGCATTGAGTTCTTCCGTGGTTTTGTAAATCATGCTGGAGTGACCTTGCATGTTGACAATTTGCGTGGCATTAACGCCCACCATCAGATTGAGACCGTGTTTAAAGCCTTCGGCCGCGCTTTGCGTATGGCTGTGGCAATAGATCCACGTGCTTCCGGTGTTGTTCCTTCAACTAAAGGCAGTCTGTAATTTAGAAAATTTCTGGTTGCCTAGTAGAAAACAATAGAGATAGGTTAAAAGTTGGCGCAAACCATTGCCATCGTTGATTACGGAATGGGGAATCTCCGTTCCGTATATCAAGCGTTTCATCATGTAGCCCCTGACGACAATATTCTGATTGCGCGTAAGCCGGAAGAAATCATCGCCGCCCAGAGGGTTGTGCTGCCAGGTCAAGGGGCGATGCCTGACTGTATGAAGCACTTAGAAGAATCGGGGTTGCTTGAGGCGCTATTAGATGCCGCAAAAAATAAGCCGCTTTTAGGGGTTTGTGTGGGCGAACAAATGCTCTTTGATCAAAGCGCTGAAGTTAGGCGGGGTGAAAATGCTACATGGACCAAATGCCTTGGGTTGATACCAGGCGAAGTGCGTCGCTTTGAGTTAGCGGGTCAAAAGCAGTCCGATGGGTCCGCTTATAAAGTTCCACATATGGGCTGGAATCAAGTGCGACAAGATACCAAGCATCCGCTTTGGGACGGTATTCCCGATTTAGCGAGCTTTTATTTTGTGCATAGTTACTATGTTGTGCCGCAACGCAATGAAGATATTGCCGGCTCAACTGAATATGGTTCTTGGTTTACTTCTGCTGTGGCGCGAGATAATATTTTTGCAACACAATTTCATCCAGAAAAAAGTGCAGAATACGGACTGAAGCTTTATACAAATTTTGTTTCTTGGCAACCTTAATACTTTTTTAACTCTTTGCTATGCTGCTGATTCCCGCGATTGATCTTAAAGACGGCCACTGCGTTCGACTCGAACAAGGTGACATGGACAGGGCTACGGTTTTTTCTGAAGACCCTGGCGCAATGGCCGCCCATTGGGTTGGTAAAGGCGCACGGCGTTTGCATCTAGTCGACCTTAATGGCGCATTTGCCGGTAAGCTCAAAAATGAATCCGCCATTAAATCAATTCTCAAAGCGGTAGGCGATGAGATTCCTGTTCAATTGGGTGGCGGTATTCGTGATTTAGAAACGATTGAGCGTTTATTAGATGACGGTATTAGTACTGTCATTATTGGTACTGCGGCGGTGAAGAGTCCTGGATTTGTACAGGACGCGTGCGTCGCCTTTCCAGGTCACATCATGGTTGGCTTGGATGCGCGTGATGGCAAAGTGGCAACAGATGGCTGGAGTAAGATTACCGGCCATGAGGTGATCGATCTTGCTAAGAAATTTGAAGATTATGGCGTTGAAGCCATCATCTATACCGACATTGGGCGTGATGGCATGCTTAAGGGTGTGAACATTGATGCTACAGTAAAGTTGGCGCAAGCTGTTCGCATTCCGATTATTGCTAGTGGCGGTCTCTCCAGTAACCAAGATATTGAATCTTTGTGCGCAGTAGAAGACGAAGGCATCATGGGCGTGATTGCTGGTCGCTCTATTTACGCTGGCGATCTTGATTTGGCGATTGCGCAAAAATACGCGGATGAGTTAACGCTCAAGTTTTCTAAAAAAATTATCTAGCGTGCTGATTAGTGTTAACTAAACGAATCATTCCTTGTCTCGACGTTACAGCGGGGCGCGTCGTTAAGGGTGTGAACTTTGTTGGTTTGCGCGATGCGGGTGACCCAGTGGAGATTGCACGTCGTTACGATTTGCAAGGTGCTGATGAGCTGACCTTTTTAGACATCACTGCAACATCGGATGGGCGCGATCTTATTCTGCATATTATTGAAGATGTTGCTTCACAAGTATTTATTCCTTTGACGGTTGGCGGCGGTGTACGCGCTGTTGCCGATGTGCGTCGTTTACTCAATGCGGGTGCTGATAAGGTGAGCATGAATTCTTCCGCAGTGGCTAATCCAGATTTGGTTTCCGATGCAGCCGCCTACTATGGTTCTCAATGTATTGTTGTGGCGATTGATGCAAAACAGACTGCCCCAGGGAAATGGGAGGTATTTACGCATGGCGGCAGAACGGCGACCGGTATTGATGTGGTTGGCTGGGCTAGTGAAGTTGCTAAACGTGGCGCCGGTGAGATTTTGCTAACCAGCATGAATCGCGATGGTAGCAAGGATGGCTTTGATCTGGCTTTGACTGCAGCCGTTAGTGATGCCATTAGCGTGCCTGTCATTGCATCCGGCGGTGTTGGTAATTTGCAGCATTTAGTTGATGGCATTACGAAAGGTCATGCTGATGCAGTTCTGGCCGCTAGTATTTTTCATTATGGTGAATATACCGTTGGGCAGGCAAAAGAATATATGGCCGCTCAAGGTATTCCGGTGCGGATTTAATCGTAGTTCAAGAAGAATCGCTGTAAAGTCCAAATATGACCAACCTTAAGAGCACCTTTAGCCCAATTGAATCCTTACAAGCGGGAACATGGCTTGATGCTGTGGCTTGGAATGAGCAAGGTCTGGTTCCTGTGATTGCACAGGAGCTTGGTACTAAAGATATTTTGATGATGGCATGGATGAACCGGGATGCTTTATTGGCTACCTTGCGTTTAGGTGAAGCTGTCTATTGGACTCGCTCCAGGCAAAAGCTGTGGCGCAAGGGTGAAGAGTCTGGCCACACTCAAAAGGTGAAGGAAATCCGTTTGGATTGTGATGGTGACACTGTTTTGTTGTTGGTCGAGCAAAAAGATGGAATTGCCTGTCATACGGGCGAGCACAGTTGCTTTTTCCAGCAATGGGACTCCGAAAGCGCTACTTGGGTGGACGAATCCAAATCTAAGAACTAAGCGAAAAAACGAGTCGATTAAGTGACTAACCCACAAAAGACATAAAATCGCTATATGACCAGCCCTAATAATAAATCCGCTTCGAACTTAGATTCCGCGTTAGCCCATTTAGCTGACGTGGTTGATCAACGTCGTGACGCATTTAAGGCTGGCAAGGCTGACCCCAAGATCTCATATACCGCATTGTTATTTTCTAAAGGCGATGATGGGATTCTGAAGAAAATCGGGGAAGAGGCCACCGAAACCGTGATGGCAGCTAAAGATGCGCGCCAGTCGAACTTGGCCCCTGAGCAACAAAAGCTATTGGTAGGGGAGGTTGCAGACCTTTGGTTTCATTGCTTGATTGCTTTATCCCAGTTCAATTTGCGCCCAGAAGATGTGATTGCTGAATTAGATCGCAGACTAGGCACTTCTGGCATCGAAGAAAAAGCGGCCAGAAAAGCTGCTGGTAACGAGTAAGCGCATGACTCACGATCCAAATTGCCTGTTTTGTAAGATTTCTCAAGGATTAATCCCGTCCCAGAAGGTATATGAGGATGAAGAGATTTACGCATTTAAAGATATCAACCCAGCCGCACCCGTTCATTTCTTAATGGTTCCTAAAAAGCATATCCCTATGCTAGAGTCGGCCGAAGTCATGGATGTGCCATTGCTGGGTAGAATGATGGAATTAGCACCGCGTCTTGCCAAAGAGCAGGGCTGTCGTCCGGGAAAAGATGGCGGCTTTCGTTTGATGGTGAACAATGGTGCGGATGGAGGGCAGGAGGTTTATCACTTGCATTTACATGTGATGGGCGGTCCGCGTCCCTGGAAAAAATAATCCAAGGAGATTAAGCATGGGTTCATTCAGCATTTGGCATTGGTTAATTGTTTTAGTTATCGTGATGTTGATATTCGGCACCAAGAAATTGCGCAATATTGGTGAAGATTTGGGTGGCGCTGTAAAGGGTTTTAAAGAGGGCATGAAGAGCGCTGAAGCTAAAAAAGAGCAAATCGAGGAAGCTTCTGCAAGTCCAGAAAAAACCGTTGATGTGCAAGCTAAAGATATTAAGTAAGGGATCGGTGCAAGAGTGCACTGGTAATGATTAAGCCCACATGATTGATCTTGGAGTTTCAAAACTTGCACTCATCGCAGTTGTTGCTTTAGTAGTGGTTGGTCCAGAGCGCTTACCAAAAGTGGCTCGTATGGCTGGCAACTTATTCGGCAGAGCTCAGCGCTACATGGCTGACGTTAAATCTGAAGTCAATCGTCAAATGGAGATTGAAGAATTTAAAAAGTTGCGGGAAGAAAGTACTGCCGTCTTGAAAGAGGTCGAGAGTAGTATTAATTCCACAGTTCAAGAAGCAAGCGCCAATCTTAGCGATCAAGCGGATATCTACGAGAGCAATTTCACCAAACCTGTTTTGAATGAAAAAGAAGTGCTGCGCAAATCCATGCGTCAGGGTCGCGCTAGTTGGGGTGTTAAACGCACCGCGAGACCTGTTTGGTTTAAGCGTTCCGCTGGCATTCGTACTCGTGTGCAATCTGGCGCTGCCAGAATGAAACGTTTTCATCACAGTGCGAACAGTAAATAAGCAAAAATAAAAAAGAGCTAAAACAGTTTTTACTAATGACGCAAAATAATTCAAGTCCAAACTCAAACTCATCCGAACCAGGTGAAGGACTGCAGGAGTCTTTTCTTTCCCATTTATTTGAATTGCGTGATCGCGTCATTAAGGCGGCGCTGGCCATCATCATAGTATTTGTGGGTTTGGTGTATTGGGCGCCCGATATTTTTCATCTATTTGCACAGCCCTTACTGCAGGCCTTACCTGCGGGCGGCAAAATGATTGTTACTGATGTTACGGGCTCATTCTTTGTTCCGATGAAAGTCACTATGCTGGTTGCTTTCGTTATCGCGCTACCTGTAGTGATGTATCAGCTGTGGGCTTTTGTTGCACCCGGTTTATACATGCATGAACGTAAGCTCATCTTGCCTCTAGTGGTGAGTAGCTACGCGCTATTCATTATTGGCATGGCCTTTGCTTACTTCTTGGTATTTCCAACAGTCTTTAAATTCATGGCGAGTTATAACGCACCGTTAGGGGCTGAGATGTCGACTGATATTGATAATTACCTCAGCTTTGCAATGACGACATTCCTCGCTTTTGGTATTACCTTTGAAGTTCCTGTAGTGGTGGTGGTGTTAGTGCGTATGGGTATCGTGCCCTTGACGAAATTGAAAGAAATTCGTCCCTACGTGATTGTGGGCGCTTTTGTTGTTGCCGCAATTGTGACTCCGCCAGATGTGTTATCTCAATTATTGCTGGCGGTGCCAATGGTTCTACTATACGAGGTGGGGCTTATTGCAGCGCGCTTCTATGTGCCAAAACCATCTGATGATGAAACTCAGACCACTTCAGCGTCTACTTGAGTTTTAATAGCAGTTTTAGTTAGCCAATCACCAACCCTATCAAAGCGGTAGCGTCTTTGGCGTAAGTTACCCTCGAGATCTGGTTCGGCTCCTGCAAAAGCTTTTCCAGCAGCAAGTAATGCGCGGCGTTGTTGGATCGTTTCAATCTGAATGAGTCTGGGAAGTATTTTTGGAAGCTCCCAGCGAATATCGACAACTACGCAATGCTCATGCTGTAGCTGGCCCACTTCGCTAAGTAAAAGCTCCGCTTTGCTGAAGTTGAATTGATTGGCGATAATGATTCTGTGGAAAAGCAAAACCCAATCCAGGTCGAGTTTGTGTTCCGCATGATGACTCAAGACTTGCTCCGCAATGGTGGCAAGTTCATACCATTCATTTTTCTTAGGATGGGGGCAGCTTTCTAAAATCTTGCTCAGAAGTTCTTTGGCCTCAGGCACGCCTTGTTGGTGTGCTTGCCATACCCAGTAAGAAGCTTGAAGGCCTCTGATTTGTTCTTCAGTTTTTTCACGCTTGCGCCAAAGATTGGCGCCTTTCCGAAATTGTGCCTGTGCGTGCCCAAGATCGGCGGCTCGATCAAAGCAGCGATCACTCTCATTGGCGTTGTAGCCAGAGAACTGCGGCCGTCTATAAATTTCGCCAAGGGCATACCAGGCATTGCGATCGCCATCCTTAGCGGCAAGCTCCAACCAATGCGCCGCTTTCTTCAGCGAGGCATTTGATTTATCCCGGATTTTTTTTTCAAGATTTGCATCTGCATCTAGTTGAGCTAAGCGCAGTCCATATGTGAATTTAGCCGCAGTAAGCCCAAGCTCAGCCGCCTGAATCAGTGCTTGCTCATTTTGAGTTTCAAGCCATGTGGCCCAAAGGGATGAGAGGGCTTCATTTTTTGGTTGCAGCTTGATGAGTAATTTTTTTGCTTGAGTGGTGAAAGCGGATTCGCGCTCAGCAAGCTCCCCTAAATATTGCTTGGCAATTTTCTGCAATCCACCGAGATCAAGATTGCTTAATTGCGGAATTGGCGTAGAAAAATTTCTCTTCTTTAGCCA
>Ga0364922_10329_pt1 | contig 26132 bp, 15 predicted proteins | sample ExccelJu500001D4_2_FD_206955 | JGI IMG/M metagenome (GOLD analysis project Ga0364922, IMG submission 206955) | Enriched cells from Trout Bog Lake Hypolimnion, Wisconsin, USA - BchlTB.June20.5000.01.D4 | ecosystem: Environmental > Aquatic > Freshwater > Lake > Hypolimnion/Profundal zone | place...
ACTCCACGACCATCCAGCTCAAGGACACCACCGCCAATCCCGCGCCGCTGGGCTTGCTGGGCTTTGGCATGACGACCGTCTTGCTCAACCTCCATAATGCTGGTGGCTATGAGCTGAACAGCATGATTCTGGCCATGGGCCTGTGTTACGGCGGCACGGCGCAAATCATTGCCGGGATCATGGAATGGAAGAAAGGGAACACGTTTGCCACCACGGCGTTTATCTCCTACGGCTTCTTCTGGCTGTCACTGGTCGCAGTGTTGTTGCTGCCCAAAATCATTCCCACTGTCGCGCCTGCCAGCGAAACCGCCATGGCGGCCTACCTCGCGCTCTGGGGGCTGTTTACGGCCGTGATGTTTGCGGGCACCTTCCGGCTCAGCCGGGCGCTGCAAATTGTGTTTGGCACCCTCACCATCCTGTTTTTTCTGCTCGCCTTCGGCGATTACACGGCCGCCAGCGCCAGCTTCAAACACGCCACCGGCTGGGAAGGCGTTGGCTGCGGCTTGGCGGCCATCTACACCGGTCTGGCACACGTGCTAAACGAACTCCACGGTAGAATTGTGCTACCCTTAGGCCCCATGAAAAAATAACCGCCCGAGAAACACGTGCTCGTGACCACGCGGGATGCGCCAGATCCGTGCTAGTTTCCACGATCGCCTCCAAAGTGGTTTTCTTAGGCAAGGCTTTGGGGCAGTTTGATTGGGTTGAGCGTGCAAATCATCATCATCATCATCACCATTGCCCTGTTGGCATCCTGCCTTCTGCCCGGCGGCGCGGCTACCAACGCCCCATTTTCCATCCGACAACACGGGGGAAACTCCTGGCTGACCCGACCCGGCGGCGAGCGTTTTTTTTCCTTCGGGGTTTGCGTGGTCAATCAGGGTGCCGGGTCCCAGCAATTGAACCCAACGAATCCCGGCTACGCAGCCTTCCAGCATTATGCAAACTCCGATCGTTGGGCCGAAGCTACCCTGCATCGGCTTAAGTCGTGGCGGTTCACGACGATTGGCGGCTGGAGTGATTATGCGGCGTTACAGCAATCCGGTGACGCGAACGTGGCCTTCATTCCGGTGCTGGCGGTCGGGATGTCGTGCGGAGTGCCGTGGCGCGATATGTGGGATACGAATATCATCGCGCAAATGCATCAAATTGCGCGCGACCAGATTCTGCCGCTGCGCCATGATCCGCGCGTACTCGGCTATTACAGCGACAATGAAATGGGCTGGTGGAATGCGGCGCTGTTCAAGCTCACGTTGGAGCAGGCGCCCACGAGCGGGCAGCGGCAGCGTTTGCTTCAACTGCTGCGCGAGACTTATCACGCCAACTGGTCGGAGCTGCTCCGGGATTTCGAGCCCGAAGGCGTGGGGAGTTTTACCGAACTCGACCAGCACGGAATGCTTTACCTCCGCCCCGGCAGCCAGGGCATTCGCACTTACCGCCGCTTTCTGAGCCTGATGGCCGCGCGCTACTATGCGCTGGTGCGCGAAGTCATCCACACCTACGATGCCCGCGGTTTGGTTTTGGGCGATCGGTACCAATCCTTTTACTATCCTGAAGTCGCCCGAGCCTCCTCCTCCGCCGTGGATGCGGATTCCAGCAACCTGAATGCGGCCTGGAACGATGGCACTTTCCCCCGCTTCTATCTCGACACGCTGCACGCCTTGAGCGGCAAGGCTGTGTTCGTCAGTGAGTTTTATATGGCCGCGCAACAAAACCGCAGCGGCAACGAAAACAGCCGCAGCGACTTCCCCAAGGTGACCACGCAAGCAGAGCGTGCCCTTGGCTTCCGCACCACCATGCTGGCGCTGTTGCGCACGCCCTATGTCGTCGGTGCGGACTGGTTTCAATACTACGATGAACCGACGCAGGGACGCGGCGACGGCGAGAATTATAACTTCGGGCTGGTGGACATCCAGGACCAGCCGTACGCGCCCCTCACAGCGGCGGCGCAGGCGCTGGATCTGGAGGCGATCAAACGCCAGCCGCATCCCGTGCGCCCCGATGCGTCGTGCGGTGTGCCGCCGGCGCCGCGCGACCCGCTCGCCCACTTTACCCTCCGACTGGCACTCCAGGATTGGGACCGGGGGCGGGGATTCGTGCCACCGCTTTCCAAATTTCCCGTCGCGGACCTGTATGTGTGCTGGAATGCGGACGCGGTTTATCTGGGGATCTATGCGCAGGACATCGTCGAAGCGCTTTATTATCGGAACCAACTCGTCCCTGCAGTGGACCGCGCTCAGTGGAACATAATCCCGGGCGAAACCCACCCGCCGATCCACACCCGCCTGGGCCCCGGCGCACCGCCCGTTTGTGATGAGCCGGCCGCACGCATTGTTAATCTTTCCGGCGCCAATATGAACACGCGGAACATCGCCGCGGTGGCATTGCCCGCGAAGCTGTTCGGCAAAGCCCGGTTCAAATCTGGCGACACGATAAAACTCAATTCGACCTTCTTCACGCATTGCCAGTCTGATCGTGTGGACTGGCAAGGCCACTTCACTTTGCGCGATTGATCGGCAGAGGTTTCCGGCCGCACTTCGCGCTTTCGTGGGCTGCAACCGGCGGCGGAGGAGGCTGTTTCCGACCGTGTAGCAACAGCGCTGGTCATTTTTTGGTCGATTCTTTGTCGCCTCTTCGCCCTTTTCGGGTGCTTACAGGGTGAATATGATGACAACCGAAGCGAAGCCCACGATGGAACTCAACGATTCCGAGCTGGTGGCCGAAAGCCTGGGCGGAAGCCGGGAGGCCTTCGGGCAGAGATGATTGAAACCTTGAGAGCCAGCCGTCGTCTGGTAAATAGTATGCTTCAGGAACTTTCATCCGACCGATGGAATCAGGCCACCGCAGCGCACCTGCTGAACCGTGCCGGCTTTGGCGGGCCGCCCGCGGCCGTCAAGCAACTGGCGGGCCTCGGCTTGGCGGGGGCCGTGGACTTCCTGGTGGACTACGAAAAAATCCCCGACCCGACCCCCAATCCCGACTGGGCCAAACCAGAGCCGGAGCGGATGCTGCATCTGCAAGCAGTCAACCGGACCGGCACGCCGGAGGAAAAACGAAAACTGCAGCAGGAAACCCAGCAATTGCAGCGGCAGCGCATCCTGGAGCTGCGCGGTTGGTGGTTGGCGCGCATGGCCCGGGGACCACGCCCGCTCCAGGAAAAGATGGCGCTCTTCTGGCATGGCCATTTTGCGACCAGTTTTGAAAAGGTGCGCGACGCCTATTTCATGTGGCGGCAGAACGACATTTTCCGCCGGCTGGCGACGGGCAACTGGCCGCTGCTGCTGCTCGAGGTGGGCAAAGACCCGGCCATGCTGGTCTGGCTGGATCAGGCGCAAAGCCGCCGGGAGCATCCCAATGAGAATTTTGCCCGCGAGGTGATGGAGCTGTTCACGCTGGGTGAAGGCCACTATACGGAACACGATATCACCGAAGCCGCCCGCGCCTTGACGGGTTGGTCCCTGGAAAGGCAACAGCAGCGCTATGTCTATCGGCCGTTGCTGCACGATGGCGGCGAAAAGACCATTTTCGGCCACTCCGGCCACTTCGACGGCGACGCTTTCATTGAACTAATCGTCGCCCAGCCGCCAGCGGCTAAATTCATTACCGCGAAAATTTGGAACTATTTCGCCGGCGACATGCTGGCGCCGGAATTAAACGAGGCGCTGGCCGCCCACTTCCGCACCAACGGCAACCACTTCAAGCCGTTCCTGCGAGCGCTGTTTCGCAGCGAGGAGTTTTATTCGCCCGAAATCGTGCGCAACCAGGTAAAAAGCCCCGTGCAGTGGCTCGTGGGTACCGCACGCATGCTGGAATGCGACCTGCCGCCCACACTCGTTAGTTGGGGTCTGACCCGGCAGCTTGGGCAGGATTTGTTCGCGCCGCCCAATGTCAAAGGCTGGGATGGCGGCGTCACCTGGATCACCACCAACACCTTGCTCACGCGCTACAACGACGCCCAGTCTCTAGTGGACGGCACGGTGCCGCCGCTGACCGCCAATGACTTTGGCGGCAAGGGCGCGGGCAATGGCCAGAAAGCGATGAAAGCGCTGCAACGCCTCCGAATAGGCGGGGTCAGCGTCGAGAAGATTCTCACGCCGGAGGAACGGGAGCACAATCCGGCCATCCTCGCCTCACTCCAAAACCGGCTGTTTCAGACCGACTTGAAAAAGAACCAGCAGGAAACCATGCAGGCGTTTCTGGATGCCAAAACCAAAATGTCCGATGCCGATATACGAACGGCGATTCGCCTGATGATGTCCACACCGGAATATCAAGTCACTTGAATATGAAAAATGAAATCACCCTCCAGACGCGCCGGGAATTCTTGCGGCGCACGGTTCTGGGCAGCGCGCTGACATGGACCGTGCCGGCGTTTCTGGCCGATACTTTTTCCGCGCTCCAGGCGCAAGCCGCCGCCTCCGCCACCCAAACCGTCACGGGCAAGGACGCGACAATACTCGTGGTGTTGCAAATGGCCGGCGGCAACGATGGCCTTAACACCGTGGTGCCCTACGCCAACGATTTTTATCATCGCGCTCGGCCTAAACTCGGTTTGAAAGCCGGTGACATTTTGAAAGTAAGCGATGATGTCGGCCTGCACGGTGCCCTAAAGGGTTTCAAGGAGCTTTATGACAACGGCCAGCTTTCCGTTATTCAGGGAGTGGGCTATCCAAACCCGAATCGTTCCCATTTTCGCTCGACCGAAATCTGGCAAACCGCGAGCGATTCCGAGCGCATCGAAAAATACGGCTGGCTGGGACGTTATTTTGACAATGCCTGCGCCGGTGCCGAACCGACCGTCGGCGTGACCATTGGCAGCCAATTGCCGGAAGCGTTTTTTGCCGCCAAGCCCAGGGGCATCTGCTTCAACAATCCCCAAAATTACCGCTTTATGGCGAACGGAAGCGCAACCGAGGAATCCTACAAGAAGTTGAACGAACTCGAAATGTCCGGCCCGGGCCTGACTCCGGACGATGGCAGCGGCGGGATGCTGAATTCAGGCGGTAGCATCGCCCAGTTGCTGGCGGGCATGCCCATGACTGGCGGGCGGGCCATTGATTTCATTGCCCGCACCGCGCTCGACGCCCAGCACAGTTCCGAAGAAATCCGCGGCGTGGCCGCGCGCGTGCAAAATCAGGCCGAGTATCCCGCTTCCCCCCTGGCCGGCTCGCTCAAGCTGGTGGCCAAACTCATCGGCGGCGGGTTGCCGACTCGCGTTTATTACATCTCCCAAGGCGGCTACGATACGCATACGAATCAAATCCCGACCCAGCAACGTCTGTTGCAAGATCTGGGAGATTCCGTAAAAGCCTTCGTCACCGACCTGACCGCACAGGGAAATCTATCACGAGTGTTGGTGATGACCTTCAGCGAGTTCGGGCGGCGGGTGGCCGAAAACGCCAACGGCGGCACGGATCATGGCGCCGCCGCGCCGATGTTCATGATCAGCCAGCGGGTGAATGCCGGCTTGCTCGGGCACTATCCCAGTCTCGCGCCGCAGGATTTGTTTCAAGGCGACGTGAAGTACAACGTGGATTTTCGCAGCGTCTATGCCGGCGTGCTGGAAAACTGGCTCAAGACCAAGAGTCTACCCATTTTGGGCCAGCAGTTTCCGCCGCTCGCGGTGGTTTGAGGCTGCTGTCTGGAGCGAGAGCAGTGTAAGTTATTCACCACTGATATAACCAGACGTACGTCGTGTAAGTGGCTGCGGGAGGATTGTGAAAAAATTTCCCGCCAATTTTCTCGCCGCAGCGGCAGGTCAGCCGCAGACCCTTGTGGAAGAACACGGGATCGTCATCATGAAACCGATAAGCGGAAAATTCATTTTCATTTTGATCGAAGTGCGTCAACCCGGCCACCGGGGTCGCGTAACGGCCTTTGTTAAAATAATAGGTTCCGAGAAAATAATCCTCCAAACCAGATGACAGAAAAAGCGGATCCGTCGCGCCCCCAATGTAGGCTCGCATGCAGGCTTCCATAAAACTCAAGTCTTGCCACCGTTGCTGCGGATCCTCCAATTTGCGGAGGCCTTTCGCGGCCATCGTGACTTGGTAGAGCGCCCCGTCCCCTTTCACGTCGCACAGTGCAAATTCTTCCAGTGGTTGGGCGGTGTGATTCTCCAGCTTGTAGAGGTGTAGCCGCGCCTTGTCCGGCAGGCGCACGCCACCCAATTCAACCGGCAGATTCTCCGTGCCGCGGATTATCCACCAAAATTGGGGGTTGCCCGGCGCATCCGGCCCGAGTTGGCCGGTCACCCGAATGCTTTTGCCGAACGGTATCCGGTAGGTGTCATAAACATTGGCGCCGGTGCCTGTCCGGCCGATGCGGGCCACGCCCCATGGAGCAGATTCGTCGCCAAAACCGATGCCGTGGCCGAGAAACAATTCCATGTCGATGGAGGCGTTCTTCTCGCCGTCCACATAGATGCGAATACGCGTTTTGTCGCAGCCCTTCCAGCCGCCGCCAAACCACATGTGCGTCAGGCTACCTTTGCCCTCGTGGCGGAACAATTCGGCCTCGGTGTCTTGCCTGAGCGGGGTGACTTCTTTGCCCACGGTACCGAAGGTTTTGAACGTGGCAGCCCCTTTCACAACCACCGGTTGAGCGGCCATCGGCCGCGTAACTAGCAAAAGGGCGGCACAAATGACATAGAGGAAGAAGTTCCTAGGCATGTGAAAATGGGGAGTCAAACTGTGAGGGTCAATGTTTAAACGCATTTTGAATATCCGCGAGCGAGACGCCCAACGTCGCGCGAGCCACGGCATCGAGATCTGGCTCGGCTCCAGTCAAATGCATCGTGCAGTGAATGTGGGTCAGACTTGCTCTCGGCGCGAGCGCCGCAGCGGGTGAAGACGATTCCATTTCGTAGAAGGGACCCAGCGGCTTTGCGCCAGGCGAGGGCGGACCGTCATTGTAACTGTTGGCAATATCACCGGCATACGGGTGATCCTGCAATTTCCACTGGGAATTGACGTAGTCAGTCACGTTCTTCGGTTTCGTGAATTGCACGATGGTCAGCACCTTGCCCGTGGCATCGTAACTGCCCAGCACGCCCTTGCTGCGCGGCGGGTTCACGCCAATCTTGCTGCGAAACTGCCCGTCGCCGCTGAAGAACACCACGTTATCCCGCACCACCAGCCGATCCGGCGGCACGTTGCCAAAATAATCCGACGTCACCTTGATGCCCAACTCCGATTCCGGACCGGATTTGATCGGCACCACAATCGTCGTGGCGGGCGCGGGATTGAATTGACCGAGAATCCAGATGGAAAGCAAACCGGTTTCCATCACCCACGGCTGTTTGCCGGCATTGGTGATACGGTTGTCCGTCTCAAAGGCCACCAACCGCACGCCACTCGCAGGCTTCACTCCCAGCTTCTCCCAGGCGGCGGCGGGTGACAATAATCTGACGTCACGGCTTACCGCCACTTCAAAGCGCGTGCCGCTATAATTTGTCAGTGGAAACGTAGCCGCAAATTCCGCGTGGTCCGGCGACTGTTTCACCAACTGGTAAGGCAGCGTGTCCATCGCCGCGGGCGTGAACCAGTCGCTGAGCTCAAATTTCGCGCCCGGCGCGAAGAAAATCGAGAACTGCCCGCCCTCCGGCCCGAGCCAGAAGCGATCTTCGCCGCCGAAGACATTGATGTGCGGCTGCAACTTGCCGGAGGCGATCAACTCGCGGTTGATCCAGCCAAAACTCGCACCATCCGCGCCGTCGGCCGTGCTCGTCAGTACCCGGCCCTGCCATGCGGGAGACACCGCCACTTGCGCCGTATTCGACGGATCGTGCAATACGACCACCTCGGTATGCTGTTGGAGAAAGGCCAGATCATCGGCAAAGCTGGCGGCGGACACCGAGCGGTTCGTGATGAGACTGACCATCGTGGAAATCAACAAGAGACCGGTTCTTGTGGGACGCAAAGGCAATTTCATAATGAGTGCGAGGATTCTAATTCAAGTTCATCCAATTGGTGCGGCCGGCAAGATAACCAACAAGACCAGCTCAATCAAACAAACTTTAAGAGTGGCAAAACTATTTTGGGTAAAAATATTTGAGCATTCCATGAGGCGGTGAGCCGTTTCGGCCTGGTTCAGCTATTTTGCCTTTAAGTTCACCGGGGCTTTACCGGTTTGATAACCTCCACCACGGTGGCATCCGAACTGGTCCACGCCTGCGCCCCGGTGGGGCTCAACCGGTGGCTGCTCTCATCCCAATGAAGGCGCGTGATCGAGTCGTTGCTGCTTTCGTAGGCGTAGGTTTTACCATCATCACGGAACAGCGTGAAGTCGGCATCCGCGCCCGGATAGACGCGCACAGAGGCAATCACCTGGGACTGTTCCGCATTCAAAACGGGACTCCCAAGAGGGACAATGGACCCGGCGCGAACGAATACAGGGATAGTGTCAATCGGCGCCGCCACCGTAACGGTTTGCCCTCCCCGCTGCTTTTCATTCGTCCAGAAATTATACCAATCGCACCCCGCCGGAAGATAAACCGGGCGGTTGGTTGCTCCCTGTTCCGTCACGGGCGCGACCAGAAGCGCCGGACCATACATATACTCGTCCGAAAGGTTGGCAATATTCGAATCATTTGGAAAGTCCATCCACAGGGCGCGCATGAACGGAGCCCCCGTCTGGTAGGTGCCGTACGCCAGGGAATAAGTGTAGGGGAGCAGTTGATAGCGAAGGCGCAGGAATTTCTCAAGAATCGGAGTCGCCTCCTGGCCAAAGGACCAGACTTCATTATTTTTTCTCTCGCCATGGGCTCGCATCACGGGCTGAAACACGCCCCATTGAAACCAGCGCACGTACAATTCAGGATAATCCGAATAGTCTCCAACAGAATCCTCGGAGCCCTCGGGGCTGACCAAGGGCTTGTGCAGTGGACAATAATAATCGTGAATAGGTCGCCGCGCAAATCCGCCGATGTCCGTGTCCCAATAAGCCATGCCGCTCGCGGTAAAGTTCAACCCGGCGGTGATGGAACGCCGCAACATATCCCATGTGGCCATAATGTCGCTGGACCAGAACACCGTGCCGTTGCGCTGGGCGCCGAGGTAGGCGGCGCGAGACAGAACCATCGCCCGGCGGCTGTCCCCAAAGTCCCGGCGGTATCCATCATAGATTGCCGCCGTATAAAACAAAGGATAGACGTTGTAGTAGCGGTTGCCCGCGCCGATGTGTAAATAGTCGCTATAAGTATCAACATCCGGCTCCGTTTCGTCCAGCCAAAGGCAATTGAACCCGTCGCGATTAAGATGGTTATCTCTTAGGGCGCTCCAAAACCATTTGGCCGCCTCCGGGTCGGTCGCGTCGATATCGGGGCCAAACGATTTTCCCCACCACGACAAATCAGGCGAGCCATCGGCCTTTTGAATAAACCAGTCATTTGTCTTCAACCAGTCGTAATACATTGAGTTTGTGGCGAAATGGGGCCAGATACTGATCATCGTCTTGATTCCCATGGCGTGAAGCTGGCGGTTCATTTCCGCCGGATTCGGCCATCGTGCCGGGTCGAGATCAAGGTTGCCCGGCTTGGTTTCGTGCAGGAAGTCCACCACCATCGTATCCAGAGGAAGGTTCCGGTCGCGGTAGCCTTTCGCGGCCGTCAGCAGTTTCTCCTGAGTGGAATAGGTGCACTTGCTCTGGATGTAGCCATAGGCATCCTTGGGAAGCAGGTGGGTGATACCGGTCAGTTGGCGGTATCCTTGGTAGATTTCATCCGTCTTGTCGCCGGCAATAATGAAGAAAGAGATGCAGTCTCCCACTTCCGACGACCAGGTGTTGCGCTGATTTATCCCCAATTCAATGGTGGTCTGTGACGGATTGTCCCAGATGAATCCATAGCCACGGCTCGAAACCATGAATGGCACCCCGATGCTTTCCCCGCCCAACGCTGCGTAGTCGTGCCAGCATTTGATTTGCCGGGAGCGAAGATCGAGACCACCCAGTTGCTGCTGGCCAAGACCGTAGTAATGCTCGTCCAGCGGTGAATCAAATAATGCTTTAAGACTGTAGCCAGGTTCGAGCTTCTTATGCGCCTCGTTAATATTTTCACCCGACAATGGCCAGCGATGATACATAGTCCAATTCCACAACGTCACCAAAGGCTTTCCTTCACCTGTCGCGATGGAAATAACATCGTTGTGGATGTTGGAATCCGGGTCGCCGGTCGGCCAAACCTTGTCAATGAGCTGCTGATATGCCGGGTCGCGCGGCACGAGATTGGGTTCCGGGGTCGATATTGGCGAAACCCGCACCACCAGGCGGGACGATTGCAAGACGTCAAATCCATCGGCGGTTTGCTGATGACTCCAGCCCACACCGGACGGCTTGGCAATGAACCCGTAGCCGGGTTGGGCAAGGGCGCCAGTTTTTTCAGCGCCAAGGGTGACCCGGATAATATTGCCGCCGTATGGCTCCAGCACGATCGCCCCCTTGTTTCGTTCAATAACCACACGCCCGCCAGCAGCTTGCACCTGACCATAGCAGTTGGCCGACCTTAACGCCGGCACCAGCAATAACGACGCCAGCAGGAGTTTGGTCAGCGATTGGATTTGATTCAAAACGGTCGTATGTTCCGATTGCATTCGGATCAGTTTTTCATGGTTTCTCCGTCCTGCCTAGCCCAACAAATGTAGGGTCTTCCCGGCTCGCTCGCTGAGCCTCTTGCCAGGTGGATCTCGCAAGGGGGCTTCGAGGTGCAGGGAGTCACGGCGCCTTCCAGTGACAGCGAGGTGGCTGTCCTATGGCGTCTGGCCGGAGCGGAACTTGAAAGCCGCCTCCGTGCGTGAGCGCACATGCAGCTTGCGATAAACGTGCCCCAAATGCCAGCGCACCGTGGTCTCGCTGAGGCCAATGTGCTCGGCGATTTCTTTATTGGCGAACCCCTGGACGAGCAATTCTAGGATTTGCCGTTCCCGGGTCGAAAGATCCTCAAGTTGCGACGCGGCCTTCACCGGTTGCTGGAAGGAAGCAATGACTTTGCGGGCGATTTCCCGCGACATCGGCGCGCCTCCCTGCTGCACATCCCGAATCGCGGCGAGCAACTCCTGGCGCGGACAGCGTTTCAGGAGGTAACCGCAGGCGCCCGCGCGCAACGCCCGGTAAATGCGCTCCGTGTCTTCATAGACCGTCACCATAAGAACCTGTACCGAGGGCAGCAATTGCTTGAGTTGCGCAGTGCAGTCAATGCCAGAAAGTTTGGGCAGTTGGATGTCCATCAGCACGATGTCCGGTTTGTGTTTGGGGAGGCTTTCCAAAGCCTCCTCGGCGGTTGCACAAGTGCAAACACACTCAAATTCCGGGTCCGCCTGCACGAATTCGGCGAGGCTTTCCCGAATCACCCGGCTGTCTTCGACGATGGCAATTCTGGTCATATCCGTTCAATCCAGCGGCAGGCGAAAGCACAGCGTCGCGCCGCCCTCCAATGGGTTGGTGATCTCAAAGGTCCCCCCGAGCTTTTGCAGGCGCTCCCGCATATTGGCAACCCCATCCATGTCTTCCTTCCCATTGTCGGGCGGCAAACCGCGCCCGTTGTCTGCAATCACAATCTGCAGTTCTTTCTCGTCGGCTTGGAACTGCAATCGGACTTCCGTGGCGCGGGAATGTCGGACCACGTTGGTCAGCGCTTCTTTGAAAGCCAGGAACAATTGATGGCGGCATAGCGAATTGATCCCGTAATCGCCCTGCGCTGCCGTCACATTGGTGCGACAAGCAACCATCGCAAGCCCCAGGAAGCGAATCGCATATTGACAAAAATAGCCGGCCAGGGAAGCGGTCGAATCATGCTTCGGGTTCATGGCCCAGACGATTTCATCCAAGGCGGCAACCATCTCCTGCGCTTTCTGTTCCACTTGTTGCAGATGCTCATTCCGCTTTTCGGCCGTTGCCGAGGCCGCTCCGGCGCGAGCCGACAGCATGCTGATTTCGGTAAGGCCGGAGCCGAGCTGATCGTGCAGGTCCCGAGCCACACGTGCGCGCTCCTGTTCGAGAGCGTGCTGGTGTTCGATCTGTCGGCGCTTCTGAATTTGCACCCCCAACTGGGCGGTCCGTTGCTCCACCTTGCGGCGCAGTTCTCGAACCCAAACCATGACGGACAGGAGCAAGACCATCAGGGTACCGCTTGCCATTGCCAGCCGCCGGGGCGTCCACCACGGCGGACGCGCCAGCACAGTGACATCGTCCGGCGAGCTGAGTAAGACCTCAAAGGTCGCCCCCTCGGCCTCGGTCATAGTGTTGCCGTTTAGAGCCGCATAGGTCCCGGTCAGTTCAAGTCGGCAGCCGGCAGGCAGCCACCTCATTCCCGCGGCTTTATGCTCCAGCCGCGCCACAAAAAACTGGGAGCCCGATTTCATGTCTAAAACCCTGCCTTTGGGCGTTTCGCGAACATCAATCAACTCTCCTTTCAGGCGCACCCGAGTGGAATCCCAGAGCGCAGGGTTTGGATTGGTTGCCACTAGGGAACGAGGTTCCGGCAGTGCCCCGTGGCCCGTGACTCGCGCGAGCGCGGCGAGCAACACCGGAGAGGGGCCGCCCAGTTCCGGCAACCCGGAAACCTCCACCCGATCCCCCACCCGCAGGGTGCCTGGCGTCTCGGCCATGAACCGAAACCCGTTCATCCCGTCCATGGCAAAACCTTCCTCGCCGTTCAAGCAGATCAATTGTCCAGCCAGGCAGACCCGTTGAAACAGGCTGGCCCGGGAATCGAACAGCAACAACTCGGATGGGGTGCGTCGAGGAACGGAAAACGCGTCTTTTTCCGCCGCCTGTTGCACGGTCACGACCGGATCGCACATTCGGATTTCGCCAGGAATCACTTGCCGCGTGACCCAGTTCCATTGCGCCAACAGCACGCCGCGCAGCAGCACCAGATCGTTCAGGTAACGGGCCAGCCCGGCCGAGGGCTGCCCGCCCAGGATCAGCGTGACTCGAATAACTCCATCGGGAGTCAGCAAACTGGCGGTATCCGAGTTGGTGGCAATGACCACGCCTTTGAGCTCAACGTATTGCGCATCCAAGCTGCCGTTGAAGAGTTGGTCCCAGGCAGGGCGGAGCGGCTCCGGCAGCTCACCCGCACCCAACCACGTCAACCGATTTGCGGTCGCCATGGGCGCAAATAAACCTGGCACCGTCGTCCCTTCAATTTCAACAAAATCTCCAATCCGGATCGCCGCGTTGGTGCCCTGGCGCGGGTCGCGCACCACGTTCGCCCCCAGGTTGGCATTCTCGAAAAACAGGCCGCCGGTCGCATCTTGAACCACCACGCCATTCCAGGCGGTCTCCACGCCGGTAACCACCCCCCGAACACTGACCGGCAATCCGCGCCGGGCCGCCGCCGTGGACAACTGACTGACCCGTTCCGCTGTCGTCAGGAGGTGCGGCGAAATCGCATTGGGAGTCGAGACTTCGACCGGAGGCACATCGAGCAGGCGAATCTGCCGCCAGTCAGAGACTTGAAGCCGGCTGGGGATTTTCAACCCATCGACATTATAAGCCGCCCGGCATATCCCGACCGCCCGCACCAGCCGGTTCTTGAGGGATTCCGATGGCAAGTCGGTTGTTCTTGGAACGTCCACGTTCAGAGTAGCGGTGCCGACGCCTAATTGCAAACACACGACGTCCCCAGTCTCTTCGAGAATGATCTTCCTCACCCGTCCTTGCACTTCCGCCAGAAAGTGGTCGTCATCACCCGTCAGAATTTGGCCGATGAAAATACTACGCGGCGCTGGCCGAGGTTCGGCCAGAGAAGCCACCGCGGTTTCCGCGGTGTTCCCGTGCGTCCACGCCGTGTTTTGTCCGAAGCTGATCGTTCCGTCCAGACCATAACCAGCCAAGGCCAAGGCCAGCGTGATTAAACGGCATGCTTTCATACATTGCTAGCTTAAGCGAAATACAGCTTGGTCACACTCCATTTAACTCCTGGCGAATGTAAGGATAGGCAAGAAAGTCGGTGACCGCTGACCAAGTCAAGCCGGCCAGACTGGAGTAGGTAGTGACGTTCAAAACGGTTGGGCGGCGGGCGGATTCGTGTTTATTGACGTAATGGTTGATATCGGGCTTACTTCCATGAAATTCAGCGCCCCGGCTGCGGCCGGCGTGATGGTGAAGGCAATCTGGCCGCCGGCGCTCGGCGTGACGTTGGTCCAGCCAACCGCCCTCGTTTCGTTGCCTTGCGCGTTGAAGGTATTCATGGCCAGGCTGGGGCTGGCGCCTATGGTCAACGTGTTGGTCTGGATACCTTGATTCCATTCAGTATTGCCGCCATAAATCAGCAAGTTGTAGGCCGAGCCGGAGTTCAGCCCCGACAGGGTCACCGATATGGGACCGCCAATGGTAAAGCCGTACGCCAAGGCCCTCTGCGGAAAGCTGGCGACGGCGGCCGGGTAAGGACCACGCCAGCCATCCGCGTCCGGGGCCGAATTCACATTAAACCCATACGGTCCGAGCTGGTTGATGGCCAGCGTCCAGCCGGAGTTCCCGTTCGTCGTGTTCATCAGCGGTTCCGGTTGGCTGCTGCCATTGAGGGGCAGCACGGAGCCACCGACAGGTGACGCCACGGTGGCGACGTTGTTCCAATAAAACCCGCTGGCGTCCGGACTGGGCATGGCGTCGCCTTGACCATTGAAATCCAGCAGCACCGTGCCGGAGGGCGGTGCCGGCATCGGCGGGAGGGGAGGCGCGGCGGTGAGCTCCGCCGAATTGAAACTCTCGAGCCCTTTGGCGACCGCCGTGACCACATAATAGTAGGTTGTGCCGTTGACAATATTGGTGTCGGCATAGCGATTGGATACAGTGGTGGCAATGGTCGTCTCAGTGCCGCTAGTGGTGGCCCGCTTGACGTGGTAACTGGCCGTGGTGGCAACCGCCGGCCAGGTCAAGCTGACCTGCCCGTAATGGGCGGCCCCGTTCAAAATACTTGGGGCGGCGGGTTGGTTGGAAATGGATCCACGGCCGACAAAATCCCTCAGTATTTGGATGGTTTGGGTCGCGGTAACGCTGCCGCCAGTGTAATTGATGAGGTGCGCAATCTGGCTGCCGGACACCCCATTAAGCCAGACGGTGGTCAGATCGTGAAAACTCACGTTCGGGGTCACCGGCGCCTCGATGGCACTGTTGAGCGTAACGGCGGCGTCAATGAAATTGCAGTAGATGCCCACGCCCCACGCCTCATGGCTGGTGACGTGCTCCGCCACTTTGTAGGACGCATAGCCGGCCAAGTTGCCGTTCATCCAGGACGCCTGGCTGGGAACATCGTAGGGAATCTCGGATTGATACAGATACACCTGGCCCCCGTTGCCGTTCCACACCGTCTGGTATTGCTCATGGTGTTCGTTGAAAAGGCCATAGCAGGTCACCTGGTTGCCATTGACAATCAGGCCGTTCTTCGTGGGGTTGGTGGTCCATCCGACCCCGTTGCCGTGATCCGCACGCCAAATCCAAGTGTCATCCATCACGACGTTGCCGCTGTTGATCTCCACGCCCAAGTCGTTCTGTGCCGCCGCCGGCCCTCCGGTCCGCACCGTCAGATCATACAAGCAAGTAGGGTTGGCGGAATGATCGGCCGAACTGCCAGCGGATCCCACTTGAAGTAAAACCGGGGAATTCACCGGACCGGCATCTATGATGAGTCCCGCGATGGTCACGCCATCCACGTCGGCCACGGAGACGGCGGCCAGTCCGGTCATGGCTTTGAGGGAGGGCATGCCCAATCCCAGAAGAATCGTATTTGCCTGGTTCACCCTCAACGTGCCGTTCAGCAAGTAAGTCCCGGGTGTGAACAGGATGTTCTTGCCCGCGGCCAGCGTCGCATTGAGGGTCGCGGCGGTGTCTATCGAGGGCTGCGCGATGTAGAATTGACTAATCGGGACCGACGTGCCTGGCGTGGGACCGTTGGCCCAGGACGGCCCAACCGAGTAGGTTTCCAGGGCCGGAACGAAGACGGCGAAATTGCCGGAGCCGCCAACATACAGATAGGGCTTCTCGCGGATCACGGGCGTGGCGGCCACAACGGTGTAAGCCAGGCTGGGAAAGGTGTTGCCCGGAGCATTCTGACAGCCCACGAACACCATGTTCCACACGGCGCCGCCCCAACGTGCCCAGGTGCTGTTGCGCGATAGCCATTGCTGTTGCGCCGCGGCCGCCAGCTTGCCGTCCACCTTCGAGTCGGCCAGAAAACCGCCGCTGGCGTAGCCCGCGCCACAGTGGCACGATGGCCAAAGGTCGAACAAATCAAGCTCGCCCTGGACGTGCAGGCGCCGGATGGGGGCGGCCTGGGAAACCGCGATGCGAGTGATGCCCGGGAAAATGTCGGTGTTCGTATCGCTGGCCGTCGGCAGGATGGCGAAGTTCTCCTCCGTCCGCCAGAAATTCTCCAGCGCTTTGCCATTATTCCATCGAGCGTTGACATTCACGCCCCCGTTGATGAGCACGTCGTCAGGGTTCTGTCCCAGGCCGGCCACCTGGGTGTAGAACCCCACGTTGCAATTGATGTAATATGTGCCGGGTTTGAAGAGCAGCGCGTAGCCTTGCGAAGCAAATTGGGCAGTCTGCATCTGATCATAAACCTTGTCGAGAACGCCTTGAATGTCCGCGGTCGCATGGTTCGTGTCAAAGCATAGACGCTCGGGCCTAAGAGGGTCGCGTTCGCCTGGGTGATCGGTTCCGCACCAACAGTCCCCGGCGCGAGCAGGCAAACTCCAGACAGCACCGCCAGGCCTGACGGCTTGCGCTGTGGGGGTGACCGGATACCGGCTGAAAGGAGTCGGTCCAGCCATGAGCTGCGTTTCCATGCCTGCGGCCGCTCTGCCCTGAGCGCCCCTGGCGGCGGGGTGAGCGAATCGGCCCAGCCGAAACCCGCCCCTTGAGAGTGCAATCGGGTGAGGTTCGGTCTCCTCAGAGCTAGGGCGATAGACTTCATTGACATCCCGGTAGCATCTCGCAGTTTTGCTAAACAGCCAAGCCGTCCAAATGTTGGGTTTTGCGGGTTCCCACGACGGCCAGCTTCCCAGCCGGACCCTGTGGGAGGATTGCGGAAGTCAGTTGGCGAGGGCTCGCGGGCGTGAAGAGAAGAATTTGCCGACTGACAACATTCTTGGCGTTGGCTAGATTGGCCCGATGAACGCAAGCGGCTTGACCAAGGAACTACTCCCATTTATGGCAACCAACCGGCGGCACATCCGCGAGGCGTTCCTCGCAATCGCCCACGTTGGCCAATGTTCAAGGAAAGAGTCTTGAGAAGTGAAAATGGCGGTTCACGACGACGTACCGCCGACTGGCAGTCGGCCGTATCGCCGGTTGTCAACCGGCGGCGCATGGCAGTTTTATGGGCGTGCTGTAAAGAAAACGGCAAGCGGATTGCCCATCCGCGACACCGCCAACTGCCAGTCGGCGGCACGCTTTGGATGCCCTGAAATATGAATGAAAAACCGATCGATCAGCCGCGTTGCCATCGCCTTTTCGCGTTTGGTGCGATTCTCTTTGCGCTGGCGGCTGAGCCCTCCCGGGCCACCTCGGTCTTGCCCAACTCTGACCTTACTCCTTATCCCGATGGCCGGCCGGTGGCCGGGTATCGGCTTGAGGCGCAGGATGCCGGCCCCGTGTTGCGGCATGGCGACGGTCCGGGACAGTGCGACTATCTTGGTGCCCGCGATGTTTGGGTTTGGGAACAGGGCCACACCTATTTCATGCATTACGATGGTGCCGGCACGAACGGCTGGCTCGCTTGCCTGGCCACCAGCAAAGACCTGCGGCATTGGACCAAGCACGGTCCGGTGCTCCGGCTCGGCAGCGCAGGCGCGGACGATTCCGCCTCCGCTTCTTACGGCGTGACTTTTCGCGAGGGCCGGAACTGGCACCTGTTTTATCTCGGCACCCCCCACACGACGCCGGCGCCGGATTTCATTCCCGCCTTCCCGTATCTCACGCTCAAGGCCCACTCGAAGTCGCCGCTGGGGCCATGGAACAAGCAGCCGGACGTGGTCCCGTTTCGCACCCAGCCCGGCACCTACTACTCCGCCACGGCCAGCCCCGGCCAAGTGATCCCGCAACGAGACGACTTTCTGATGTTTTTCAGCGCCTCGACCGCCAACCCCATCCTGCGCACACTGGGCATCGCCCGCACCCACAACCTCAACGGCGCCTGGCGCATTGACCCCGAGCCGCTTGTGCCCGCAACCGAGCAGGTGGAAAATACGTCGCTCTACCACGAACCGAAGAGTGACCTCTGGTGGCTGTTCACGGACCACGTCGGGCTGCGCGACGGTCTCGAATTCACCGATGCCATTTGGGTTTACTGGAGCGCGGATCTCAACCATTGGAATCCGGCGCACAAGGCGGTCGTGCTCGATGCCCGGAATTGTGCCTGGTCCCGGCACATCATCGGCCTGCCCTCGGTCGTGAAAGTCGGCCAGCGGCTGGCGATCTTCTATGACGGGAATGACTCGCCAACCATGCCGGGCGGTGTCAAAAGCCACATGAACCGTGACGTGGGTCTGGCCTGGCTGGATCTTCCATTGGCGGCGCCGGCGGCCGGGGGCACCGGGGTTGCTGCGGCTGTCACCAATGTGACTTCGGCGGTGGATCTACGTTCCGCGTTTGAAAAATGGGGATTACCGCTCCGGTCGCAAGGCAACCGGGGCACCTGCTCGGTGTTTACGCTGACCGGTGCGCTGGAGTATGCCTTGGCCAGCCGCCAACAAACGGGAACTCTCCTGAGCGTCGAATTCCTGAATTGGGCCGCCAACCAGGCCAGGGCGCAGGCGAAGGATGGTGGGTTTTTCTCGGATCTCTGGAAAGGGTTTGAAGTTTATGGAATTTGTCCGGAGACGAGCCTGGCCTATCGGCAGGAATATGATGCGAGGTTGCAGCCGGATGAGCGTGCGTTGTCGCGGGCCAGAGAAATCGCCCAAGCGCGTTTGCAGCTGCACTGGATCAAACCGTGGGACGTGACCACAGGCTTGACAGAAATCCAGTTACTGGAAATTAAGCGAACGCTGTCGCGCGGGTGGCCGGTTTGCGGCGGATTTCGCTGGCCCAAGCATGAGTCCTGGCATCAAGGCATGCTGCAAATGGCCCCGGCGGGCGAGGTGTTTGACGGGCACAGCGTCCTGCTGGTTGGGTTCAAAGAGGATCTGGCTCAACCCGGCAGCGGCGCTTTCTTGATTCGCAACTCGGGCGGCGGAGTTCATGATGGTGCCATGCCCTATGAGTATGTGCGCGCCTATATGAACGACGCAGCGTGGATCGCCCCCGAAATCCGAAGCTCGAAATCCGATCGGCGACCCGCCGCCGCCCAAGCTAGGGCGGGCAGGAAAAAATCAGAAGCCCGAAACCCGCATCAGGAGTTTGGTGCGGGACCACACTCTCACTTTGCCGGGACAGCCGAAAACTCATTTCGGCACTCGGATTTCTGGCTGCTTTCGGGTTTCGGGAATTTGGATCTCGGTTTTCAAATTGACCCCACACCGCGCAAGGGAACCTAAGCGCGATTCCTTCAGGACAATATGAAAAAACTCATCTGCCGCGCGCTGCTCACGCTGCTGCTGGCCCAGCTCGTCACCCCGCTCGCCGGCCAGCCCGCTGCGCGGCCCAACCAACCCGGTGGCGCCACGAACCGATTGCTGGTGGTTGCGCCAGGCGCCTTCCATCCAGCCCTGCGAGCCTTCCTCGCTTACAAGCAAGGTTTGCTCCCCACAGAGTTGCGGTCGTTGGAGGACATCCTCAAATCCACCGACGGGGTGGACGACCCGGAGAAGCTCAAACACTTTCTTTACGCCGAATGGCACGAGCGGGGATTGGGTTATGTGCTCCTGGTGGGGGACGTCGATGTGATGCCGGTGCGTTTCATGGTGCTGGACCGGGTCACCCCCGCTGCCTTCGATTATGCCTTTTATCCGAGTGATCTCTACTACGCCGACCTGGCCAAGTCAGATGGTTCGTTCGAGGATTGGAATGCCCGCAAGGAGGGATTTCACGCCGGTTATTTTGGCGAAGTCCGGGGCGAAAAGAACAAGACGGACCCGATCAATTACGATGAAGTGCATTATTTACCGGAAATCGCGGTGGGTCGCTGGCCGGTCAGCACCCCCGACGAGGCCCGCTTGGTGGCGGGCAAAACGTTGGCCTATGAACAAAGTTTGTCCGCCCCTGCCGGCTCGCCGCCGCCGCACGCGGGCTTCGTCGCGACCGGCGGCTGGGTGGATAGTCGTCAACTCATGGATCAACTCGCGGGAAAACTGGCCGGCGCATGGCAGCCCGAAAAACTTTACTTTGCGGATGCCAGCCGCCCGGCGGCCACCCCGCCGCCGGATCATCAGCAGGTTTGCCGGCTGCTGAACGAGGGGGTGAGCCTTTTGGTGCACACTGGCCATGGCGCACCGGACGGCTGGGATCAGTGCTTTTCCATCGGCGACCTGGACCGCATCACTAACGCGCTGCGGTTGCCGGTCATTCTCTCCGCCGGATGCAGCACCGCTTACTTCGCCCCGCTGCCACCTTATGAGCCGTATGTGGACGTGGCGGGCCGGGAACATGCCGGCTCGGATCACGGCGAGGTTTTTTCCGCCCCGCCCCCGCCTCCATCGCCGTATCAGCGGGGCCGGTTCAACCCGACGGGGCTGGGAGAGCAGTTTCTGAAACACAGCCCGAACGGGAGCGTGGCCTATATCGGTTGCAATACCGGCAGTCAGCCCTGCGGCCTGACGCTGGTCGAAGGCTTTGTCACCGCGCTGGCCGAATCCAAAGAGCCGCGACTTGGAGATTGCTGGAATGGTGCTCTCCGCCACTACTTCAGCCACGAACATCTGGCGACGCTAACGCCGAACGCGGATTGGTATCCTCCCAGCATATTCTTCCAAGGGATGAAATTCATGCTTTTCGGCGATCCCAGCTTGCGCCTGCCCATCAGCCGCCCATGATCTCGCCGTTGGGTTTCGCTTGCCGTGTTCTCGAAATACTTCGGCGCCATCGAAGCGCGGCTCCGCGAGCCGCAGCATTGCCCTCAATTCATTACGCCTGAATCAATCGGTGAACTTTCTGACTGGCAACCTTGCTGCGGGTCGCAGACCCGCGCTCCGGGTTTGCAGAATTCTGTCCTACACCCGTGAACGGCGAAACTTTTCCTTTCGTGTGTTTCGTGGGTTTCGTGGTTAAACTGTTTTGGCATGAAACGGCTCGCCGTCATTAACGTGGTCGGCCTCACGGAAGCATTGCTGGGTGCGCACACGCCGCGCCTGGCAGAATTTCGCCGGCGCGGCGCGCTGGCCCAGATCGTGCCCGCGTTCCCGGCGGTCACCTGCACCGCGCAATCCAATTATCTCACGGGCAAAACCCCGGCCCAGCACGGCATCGTTGGCAACGGCTGGTATCACCGCGACCTCGCCGAAGTGCAGTTTTGGAAGCAATCCAATCACCTGGTGCAAAGCCCTAAACTGTGGGAGCTGCTCCGCAATCAGCCTGAAATTGGCCAGCAGCCCGCGGCCAGCAGCAATTTGTTCTGGTGGTTCAATATGTATTCCAGCGTGGATTATTCGCTGACGCCGCGCCCGATCTACCAGGCCGATGGCGGGAAGATCTTCGACGTTGCTTCCTGGCCTTATTCGATTCGCACCGAAATCAAGAAGGACCTGGGCGAATTCCCGTTCTTCGGTTTCTGGGGGCCGGCGGCGGGAGTCCCGACGCCGCGGGGCGGCGCCGATTGCGCCACGCGCTGGATTGCCGAGTCCGCCAAGTGGATGGAAAACAAGTACTCGCCGGGGCTGCAACTGGTTTACCTGCCGCACCTGGATTATAATTTGCAACGGCACGGCCCCTTCCAGGTGGCTGCGAACGTGAGGTCGCGGCAAACTGAAGGTCGGCCGCCTGCTCACCTGCCCAGCCACGAAGCTAGTCTTAACCCCAAAATCATCCCGGACCTCCGAACCATCGACGACATTGCGGGCGACCTGATCCAGTTCTTCGAAGCGCGCGGCGTGGGGGTGGTGGTGCTTTCCGAGTATGGGCTCACGAATGTGGACACGCCGGTGCATCTCAACCGGAGGTTTCGCGAACAGGGATGGCTGACGGTCAAGGATGAACAGGGCTTGGAAGTTTTGGACGCCGGTGCCAGCCGGGTATTCGCGGTGGCAGATCACCAGGTGGCCCACATTTACGTGAACGACCGCACGCTAAAAAAGCCCGTGCGAGAGCTTTTGGAAAAAACGCCCGGCGTGGACGAGATTTTGGGCGCCGCCGAAAAGTCCGCCGCCGGGGTTGCGCATCCGCGGTCGGGGGATTTGATCGCCGTCGCGGCAGAGAATGCGTGGTTTACTTACTATTATTGGCAGGAAGACGCGCGAGCGCCGGATTTTGCGCGTACCGTGGACATTCACCGCAAACCGGGTTATGACCCGGTGGAACTATTTCTCGACCCGAAAATCGTGTGGCCTCCATTGAGCATTGCCTGGCGGCTGCTGCAAAAAAAACTGGGGTTTCGCATGCTGATGGATGTAATTCCGCTGGATGCCTCCCTCGTAAAGGGTTCACACGGGCGGCGGCCGGCGCAAAAAAAAGACTGGCCGGTGATCCTCACCAGCCAGCCGGAAAGGTTGGACGCCGGGCAGATCGACTCAACGGAGGTCTTTCAGATCTTGTGCAATTCTGTTGATTTGCAATGCCGTTGATGCCCTTTCAATGGCCGTTAGCAGTGCGCGGATTCCACCAAAGATAGTTCTTGGTGGTGGTGTTTAAGCTCCAAGTCTTAAAATCGGTTGATTTCACAAAATCAACGTGTCCATCAATGGCCATTGCATTGCCGCCATGAGGGCCGTGCAGCAAGCCGATACCCTCACCTTTGGTGATGTCCGGAAAATTGGCGCCGTCATTCCACTCAAAAGCTCCGGTGGCCGGGTAGCCGTATTCGCCATATTCGTCGGGCTCCCAAATCAAATAGCACGAGGTATTAAAAATGGACGTGATTTTACAAGTAACGTCTTCCGGATTCGCGGAAGTTTCGTTCGCGCCGAAATTATTCACCGCGCCATTCATTACGTAGGTGGCAAGTTTATTATTTCGCCCGCCGGCGCTGCTCGGCGGGAGGTAGTCCTTGCTGGTGCCGACATCCACCGGGCAAAGGTAAGCCTTGTAATTGTTGATATACCGATACCACAAGCCCGTCTGCCAAGCCAGAATTCCCGGCGTGGACACCGACATCGGATACGGGGCAACTGAGGTGTAGGGATCGGGACACCCACTGCCCAGCGCGGGCACTCCACCGGGCGTGTAGAGCCAACCCGCCGGGTAACCTGCGCTGCCGCCGTCCCAGTTAGGAAAAGCCAAACGATCGCCGAATTCGTCGGCATACATGCGGTTGGCCAACGCCAGTTGCTTCAAGTTGTTCACACAATTGATATTTTGGGCTTTTGCCTTGGCCTTGGCCAACGCCGGCAGCAGCATAGCGGCCAAAATAGCGATAATGGCGATGACCACGAGCAATTCAATCAAGGTGAAGCCAGGCCGATTTGTCAATCGTCGCCACCCAAGTGGTTGGGGCCGCAAGTTATTCGTCAAGTTCATGTTTAGCATATTTCGGGCTGTGAGAATCGTACCGTACACGTCACCCACGCGAGCTGGCACATTTGTTCCAAGTCGGACCAGTGTTTAAGCTCACCTGCGATTTGATCTGGTCACGACCCAACATTTAATACATCTCTCAACGGGGCTGATAAGGAAGACTACCTTCGGCCTTGGAAAAATGCAAGTAAAGAATAGTAAAGAAAATTAAAGAACAGGGCCTTCGGATACATTCGCGGGAACATTAGGAATGATTTGTCGGGAAACTGATCCGCCACGGATTCAGGGATGTGGCCACGCATTGGCTGTCGCATCCGATCGGGTCGGCGCCCTGCCGCAACTGCGCCAGCCAAAACGAGCGTGGGAGGCCGCAAATCGTCTTGGACTGCGGCGGGAAGCGCCACACTGCGTTCGTGCGGGCCAAAGCCTGGTTGTTCCGCGAGCGTGTCTTGCAGGCGAAAGCGCCGTCGCCACTGCCGCTCTGCCGGCGCAGTCCAGAACGAGTCTGCGACCCGAAGCAATATTGTCAGATAAACATGGTAAAAAGTAGCAAGGCCCCCAAAAACAATGGCATAGTTGCGGCTCACCGCGCGGCACTCCACAATTGCCGGTGCCTTCGGTGGCCGGACTCACTTCGCTTGAACGTACAGCAGTGCCGCATCCGGCCCGGCCAGAACCTCCGTATGTTCCAAGGCCGCCGGCACCAGACAAAACTGTCCAGCTCTCAAATTCAATATGGTTGAACCGCTCTTGAGGGTAACTGCGCCAGCGGTGACCGCCACGATTTGCAGTTGCTTCGGCTTCAACTCGCAACCTTTGCCGGGAGCCATCTTCCAAGCCTCCACGCTGAACAGGGGATCATCCATCAGGGAACGCGCTTGAATTTGGCCCGCAGCGACAAATTCATTTGCCACCAGCTTCGGCGCGAAGTCGCTAAAATCTATGCTGGCCAGCGATTGTGGGAGGTGTAATTCGCGCGGCTGGCCGTCCAGCCCAACCCGATTCCAATCAAACACCCGGTAAGTGGTGTCGGAGTTTTGCTGGATCTCAAAAATCACCAAGCCATCGCCGATGGCATGAACGCGGCCGCTGGGCAAAAACATGGCGTCGCCCACGCACACAGGCAGCCGCTGGAAACAGGCGGCCACGGTGCCATCGCCGATTCTCCGTTCGAACTCCGCGCGGGTCACGCCATCCTTCAGGCCGACATAGAGACTCGCCCCCGGCGCGGCATCCGCAATGTACCACATTTCCGTCTTGGGCTCGCCCTTGAGTTCGCCCGCCTTGCCCGCCGGCGGATGGACTTGGAGCGACAGTTTTTCGCGGGCGTCGAGAATTTTGCAGAGGAGGGGAAACCGGCCCTCCGCAGCAGGGTTGGCGCCGCCGAGGATTTCTGCCGCGTGGTTTTCCATGAGCCAGCGCAAGTTCTTTCCGGCAAGTGGCCCGTTGGCAATGACGCTGGCGTCGCCGGGCCGGTCGGAAATTTCCCAGGCCTCGCCAATGGGTTTGCCAGCCGGCAGTTGCTTGCCATAAAGACGTTCCAGTTCGCGTCCGCCCCAGACGCGCTCCTTGAAGATGGATTCAAAAATGAATGGGTACATGAGGGGGGCTAAGCGGCCAAAGGCTCCACCGGTTTGGCGGGCTTCATTTCATCCAAATTCACTGCTCTTTCAAGGAAATGTCCGTGTGCACGGAACTTCTTGTAGCGGGCTTTCAAGCGTTCGGCGATCGGGAGGGCGAGGACCTGTTCCAGATGCTTGAGCAGATGGGTCTTCAGGTTCAAGGCAGTGCCCAGCGCGTCGGTGTGGGCGCCGCCCAAGGGTTCGGGCACCACCTCGTCCACGAGTTGGAGGTGCAGCAAATCCCGGGCCGTGATCTTCAAGGCCGCCGCCGCCTTGGCCGCGTTGGCGCGGTCTTTCCACAAAATCGCCGCACATCCTTCCGGGCTGATGACGGAATAATAAGCATTCTCCAACATTAATACGCGGTCGGCCACCCCGATCCCTAGTGCGCCGCCGGACCCGCCCTCGCCAATGATGGCGGCGATAATAGGCACTTCCAGCAGGGTCATCTCCCGCAAATTGACCGCGATAGCCTCGGCGATATGCCGTTCTTCCGCCGCGACGCCCGGGTAGGCGCCGGCCGTATCAATCAGCGTGATAATGGGCAGGCCGAACTTATGGGCCAACCGCATCAGCCGCAGCGCCTTCCGATAGCCTTCCGGATGGGCGGATCCGAAGTTGCGCAGGATGTTCTCCTTGGTGTCCCGGCCCTTCTGCGTGCCGATAACGAGGACACGATGTTCACCCAGCTTGGCAAAGCCGCCCAACATCGCGTGGTCCTCGGCAAAAAGCCGGTCGCCATGCAATTCTTGGAAGTCGGAGAAGGTCTTGTGGAGATAATCCAGCGAATAGGGCCGCTTGGGGTGGCGCGCCATCTGCACGCGCTGCCAGGGATTAAGATTCAAGAAAATCTGCCGCCGCGTCTCTTCGATTTTCTTTTCGATGATCAGCATCTCCTCCTCGAAGCTGATGCCCAGGGAATGCTTTTCCGGATGCGCCCGCAGCTCGTCCAGCTTGGTTTGC
>Ga0364922_10311_pt2 | contig 26079 bp, 19 predicted proteins | sample ExccelJu500001D4_2_FD_206955 | JGI IMG/M metagenome (GOLD analysis project Ga0364922, IMG submission 206955) | Enriched cells from Trout Bog Lake Hypolimnion, Wisconsin, USA - BchlTB.June20.5000.01.D4 | ecosystem: Environmental > Aquatic > Freshwater > Lake > Hypolimnion/Profundal zone | place...
CTTGGATCTGCTCGGGCCTTGAGGTCTCCAAGGCCGGATCAAGAAAAAACTCCCTTCTTGCACCGCGCAGAAGTTTCAGTTCGCCCGCAGGCGTTGCTGAAAACTCAGCCAGACGCAAAGCCTGCATGCCAAGATCCAGAACGAGTAGTTTTTTTGGGGCTGCCATGTTGAGGGAGCGGGGAAAAGAGCGTGTCGGAAGTCAAGCTCCGTGGTTCTCCTCCGGCTTGTTAGTGTTTTTTTACGGCCTCGTAATAATCCCAGTAGAGGGAAGCAAACGGGGTTTCGCTTTTGTTGAGCAGATAACCGGGTGTTTGTTGGAATTGAGGCCACCAGGCGCCGGTGCCTTTCAGGCTTTTTTCGGCTACGATCTGCCCCTGTCTTGAAATGGTCACGCCGATGTCGACGATTGCGGCGGAAACGGAGCTCGGAATCTTCCCGTCAAAAAAACGTTCTAGAGTTCTCGGGCTTAGGTACATGACCGACTTCAAGTCATTCTGCTTGGCCGGAATTGATGTGTGCGTGACCAAGCCGCTGAGCAGGGTGCCCTGTGGAAAAGCGGCGCTCCTGTTTGCAAGCAGCACATAATAGTTAAAATCAATATCGTCGGCGAATTTGTCCGTCGGTTGAAGCGGTTGCCATGAGAAGCTGACCTCAATTTCCATCCAATTTTTACTCCTGGACGCTTTTTGATCTCCCATTGAATAGGAGACCAACGGGGTAGTGACGATTTGAGGGTCTATTTTGGCGATGACAAATTCCGAGTTGGATTGTGCCGACAGAGTGGTGACGGATGGAAGGAGCAGAAACGATCCTCCCGCAACAAATGATAAAAGCGTGGATCTTAGAAATATCGCTAATCTGCAGAATTTCACGGGGGCAGGCATAAACAAACTATGATTAGACAGGAAAACATCCTGAAAATCCAGAAAGATTATTTGCATCATAACCGATGGGTGTGCCTACTAAAACAGGCGGCCTCTTGCCGGTGGTGGGCCTGGGCCTTGGTTTGTGTTTCCTAATGTGCGCCCTGCCGGAAAATCACTGCGGGTATCGTTCTGATGAGGATCCAGAAATCAAGGAGCAGGGTGGCGTTCTCAATGTATTCTATGTCGAGTTGCACCCAGTCTTCAAAACTGCTTATCGAGCTTCTGCCGCGGATCTGCCAGAGGCAGGTGATTCCGGGCTTCACGCTGAGGCGCCGGCGATGGGTGCTCTTTTCGATCCTCTCGGTTTCATAGTCTGGAAGAGGTCGTGGGCCGACCAGACTCATCTCTCCGCGCAGTACATTCACAAGTTGGGGAATCTCATCAAGACTGTTACGCCGCAAAAAACCGCCTATTGGTGTCACTCGTGGATCCCTGCTAATCTTGAAAACTGGGCCCTGCATCTCGTTATGTTGGTCCAGTGTGGCATGGAGTTCCGGTGCATTCTCCACCATCGAGCGGAATTTCAGGATGGTGAAGCGTCTCCCCCTTTTCCCATTGCGGACTTGCCTGAAGATTATAGGGCCAGGGGAGGTGAGTTTGATGGCGATTGCTATAACAATGCAGAGCGGAGACAGCAGAATCAACACGAGGCTGGCACCGACGATGTCCACCGTGCGCTTTGCCAGACGATGCCAGAAATCCCCCGGAGTATTCCGGAAGACAAGGACTCGGTTTTTTCCCGATGACTGAACCATGGGGTTGCCTAGGATTCCCTTAATGGTGGGCGAAAGAATCCAGACATCCAGTCCTTCAGTCTCGCAGGAAGATGGAAGATCCTCATTTCTGGGCGAATCGGGCGTGACAAAAATCACCCTGCCGACGGAATGCTGGCGGAGATTTTTTCTGATGGTCGAGGAGTCCATTTTTTCGATGTCAAAACGCTGGGTTATCTGCAGTTCGAGCCTCTCTTCGGGGGTCAGATTTTTTAGAAAATCTTCGGAGTCGGCCACTGTCCCTATGATGACGCTGCGTTCGCCTATGGTGCCGCTTTTGTAGCGATAGATGAGCAGGTTTCTGGTGAGGGCTACCCGTACGAGCAGGAATAGGGGTGCCAGTAAGATAAAAAGAAGCAGAACCGACCTGCTCGGCACCTCAAGGCGTCCGAAGATCGAGCATATGCTGAGAAGAAGCACGAGCCAGAAGCCAGCTTTCGTTATCTTGATCAGGAGTCCTTCCATCCGCTGGCTTAGCGGATTGTCGTAGAAACCCTGCAAATCAAGCAGTAGCGGGGTGAGGGGAATGATCAGGGCGAGCATCCAATAGGCATGCGAGAACGAGGGGATTTCACTTAGGACATCAAGACGAATGACGCCTGAACTGCGCAGCAGATAGCAGATCCAGAGGCATGCCCCCAGCAGCACGCCGTCGATGATCAGCGAGACATCCTTGGAGATTTCCTGTTTTCGGTTCACAATGCTCAGAGAATCATCATTACTGGGAGCTCCAGTCACCGTCAAATGTCGAACATTCAAACCATACTTTCCAATGGGCGCCCTCTTGTCGTCGGCACACTGCATGAAGCCAAGGGCATTAGTTTGTTAAAGACTCTCGCCAGTCGGCGCCGGCACGGTGTTGACCTTTTGGAGGCGCGCCTTGATTGTATCGGCACCCTTCGACTACCTGCTGCATGGCCGCTTCCAGTGATTGCTACGGCCCGCCATCCCAGAGAGGGGGGGGGAGGAAATCTTTCCTCCCGCGAGCGTGGGCGTTTGCTGTTGGGGGCGCTTTCATGGGCATCCGCATTGGATATTGAGCTCCGTTCCGCCCGATCCCTCGGGCCGGTAATTGCTTCCGCACATCAGCACGGCCTTACGGTAATTATCTCCCATCACGACTTTGCTGCGACCCCAACGCTGCAGTCTCTGCAAAGACTGGCTTCTGCGGCTTCGGATGCTGGCGCGGATCTCTTTAAGGTGGCTACGATGCTGCGTGATCAGCGAGATCTTCTCCGCCTCATAGAGCTTCAGTCGGGTGCTACCCGGGTGCCCGTTACGGCGATGGGTATGGGGCCGGCCGGCCGTTTTTCCCGGCTCGTTCTCAGTGGATTTGGTGCGCCACTTTGCTATGGATGGCTTGGAAAGCCTCAGGTTTCCGGCCAATGGCCTGCGCTGGAGTTGGCAGAACTGCTAGCCCGCGTGCTTCCGGCGTGAATTCTGGCTCACTGCTGCTCCCGGTCGGATCCGGGATTGGGTATGCTCTGGGGGCCATCGCCATCAAACGTTCGCTTGGGGCCGGCGCCTCAGGCGGATGGGTGAACCTTGTGTGCAATGCCGTCACAGGGGTGTTTTTCCAGTTTCTCTGGTTTTTGCCTGGTCACACACCTGACGTACAACAGCTCATGGCGCCCGTTGCCTGCGGACTGCTCTTTTTTCTGGGGCAGGTATTTACCTTCCGGGCCATTGACTCGGGCGATGTCTCCATTGCCACGCCTCTGCTTGGTGTCAAAGTCCTCTTTGTCGCAATTTTCTCCGTTATCCTTCTTGGAAAGCCGTTGCCTGGAAGCTGGTGGACAGCCTCCTTTCTAGCGAGTTTGGGAATCGCCCTGATCTCCTACTCACCCGGAGGATTCCATCGTCACCTGTTTCCGACCATCGGCTGGTCTCTGGGTGCAGCTGCGGCTTTTGCCCTAACCGACGTCATGGTTCAGAACTGGGTGCCAGGCGTCGGTTACAGCCGTTTTGCACCGGTCATGTTTGGTATACCGTGCTTGCTTTCAGTAATCTACCTTCCCGGATTGTTGAAAGAGCGGGAAAAATCCCCCTCAACATCCCATTCTGCCTACCTTCCGTGGTTGTTGGGAGGAGCCATGCTGCTCGCCGTGCAGTCCCTTGGGGTTTATACTGCGATCGGACTTTACGGAAGCGCCGCAGCCACCAACATTCTTTACGGCTCTCGCTGTCTCTGGAGCGTTCTCTTCGTGTGGATTCTTGGGCCTCTGGCTGTTGGCGCCGTATCAACGGAAAATTCTTCTGTCGTGATGGTTCGCCGCTTTTTCGGAGCACTCCTGCTCTTTGCGGCGATGTCGCTCGTGTTGCGCTCCGGGAATTGATAACAGTGTATTCGGTGAAGCCATTGTTTCCAGATCCCATCGCAGAATCCCCTCTTTCCGGGGGGGAATTCGACAGTGCCGTAAGGCTCTTGCTTGATCCGAGCATTCCCGACGGGAAAAAGATGAACTTTCTTACTTCGCTTCATTCCAGGGGAGAGACGGCGGAGGAACTGGCAGGATTTGCACGGGTCTTGCTTGACTCTGCCGTTCAACCCGTGATCGGGAGAGACCCGTCTGCCCCGCTCCTCGAACTCTGTGGCACAGGTGGGGATATGGCCGGCTTCCTGAATGTCTCCACGGCCGCCATGTTTGTGGCTGCTGGAGCCGGGGCGCGTATCGTCAAGCATGGCAACCGCGCAGTCAGTTCTCGCTGCGGTAGTGCAGACGTACTTGAGGCACTGGGTATTTCCCTTCACCTCAAGCCAGAGGGTGTCGGAGGGGTGCTTGATCGTGCCGGATGTGTTTTCCTGCTGGCCTCTGACTTTCATCCTGCCGTGGCTGCTGTGGCACCGCTTCGGAAAGCACTGGCTGCCTTGGGGCAGAGAACAATATTTAATCTATTGGGCCCACTTCTCAACCCGGCGTTTCCCGATGTTCAACTTACCGGAATTTACGCTGCATCAAAGCTTGAACTCTATGCAACCGCCATGGGTCTTCTCGGACGCCGAGTGTCATGGGCCGTGCATGGGGAATCTCCGGATGGTGGCGGGGTGGATGAAATTTCCATCACCGGCCCATCCCAGATTTTCTCCAACCAAGGAGGCAGATTGGAGCAGTTCGTCCTTGATCCAGTCGGTTTGGGATTTCCCTCGGTCCAATCCACCGAGATACTCATGGGGGGGGATGCTGCGGAAAACGCTGACCGCATCTCGGCCATCCTTTCTGGCGGAGAGACCGGCGCTGCCCGCGACATGATTGTTCTCAACGCGGCCGCAGCATTGCACCTTTGCGGCCGTGTCGAAAAACTAGATGAGGCTGTATGCCTTGCCTCAGAGAGCATAGATTCCGGACGTGCCTATCGCTCTCTTGAGTTGCTCCGCGAGGCATCTTCGGCTGCAGAGTTTTAGATATTCAGGAATCCAGGAAGTGCTTCGGGGCCGAAATCGGCCAGGATCCTACCCTCCGTTGTCACCAGAACGGGTGCCCTTGACTGTGAGGAAATCCGTCTCATTTCGGCAAATGCAGCCGCATCTGAAAGCACATTCACTGGGTTGTACGGGATACCGTGATCGTGAAGCCATGATTCTGCCGCAATGCACCAGGGACAGCCGCTCTTGATGTAGAGAGTCATTCGGGAACCATATAGCTACCATCTCCCCTCTTGCCAGCCTTCGGACAATAAACCATATTACCAAATTGCCACGGCGCGTTCGTCTAGGGGTTAGGACACAGCCCTCTCAAGGCTGGTGCACGGGTTCGAATCCCGTACGCGCTGCCATTTTTACTCTGTAAGATGGGGAAACGTGAAGGGTCTGAATTTTTGAATCCTTTTTAAAAATGAGTGCCTGTGATGGTTCAAGGAAAAGAAAGTACATTATTCGACCGTATATAGTCGAAATTGCGTGAGTGTAATTCCAATACGACGGTTATTGGGCAAATACAATCGACCAGTTCAATCGCAGGATTTATTCATTCAGCAAATGAGAAGCATATTCCTTTGGGCACTTGTGCTTGCCGCAAACCCGCTTGCCCAGGCCGATCCCGTCAACAAGCCCTTGCTGAGTGCGGAAGCAGAATCGGGAGCGGGATATGTCATCTACAAGGAACATGATTTTTACAATGATACCTTTTCAGAAGTTTCCCGTTTCATCGGACTGACCGAGCTTCCGAAAGGGATCAATGACGGAAAGGTCAGGTTCGTCTTGGAGAATCAAAAAATGATCTATATGCCTGCTCGGTGGATCACGGCCATTTTTTACGATTCTGAGATAATCCCCGACGGACTGAACAACGACGAGCAACTGCAATCATACAAGGGCCTTCGTCAGAGAATTGTAGAGGCAGCAACATTAAATTCCACAGCGAACAGCACCCTGACGCCGCTCGTGGCGAAAATCGACGAGAACATCCGCTGGTATGAATCGGGAAACCGGAAGATAAACGGAGAGTGGCTCACACCCGAGATGATGACGGCTAGGCGGGTGGGTAATGATGAAGCACGAATTCGACAGGAATGTTCGGAGATTCAGGTCAGGATACAGTCTTGTTCCGATCTTAACACATGCCAGCAACTACGGGGAGACATTGCAACGGAGGGCAATAAAAAATTTCCGGATGCTGCCAGCCAATCCTTTCTTGCCGATACCTTGCGTGGTCTTACTCAGGAGTTGGATGCGGTTCAGTCAGCAATCGAAGGGAAGTTGCACTCCCGGGCAAATACTGCGGCTGAAAAAGCCGTTCCTGCCTCTGCATTTTCCTATTGGCTGCCACTGCTCGTGCCGTTCCTATTAGTCTTTGGACTTGGATTGATTGTTCTTGGAGTTCGAGCATGTTTCAGGGGGGAGCGTGGAGACATGCCGCTTCTGGAGGAACGGATTCTTCCTTCGAAAGCGCCAGTGGAAAGCCTTGGAGCAGATGTTATCCATCCCGAAGTCAAGCGAGTTTACATTTCTATCAATGGTGAAACAAAAGGACCATATACTAACTATCAAATCTATTCGATGTGGCAGATGGGAAACTTTCAAAAAGGCACCCTTTGCTTTAACGATTCAAGCCAGCAGTGGGAGGAGTTAGACGGGGTGATCGATAAATTCAAGCCGAGCAAACTCAACCTGCCGAAGTGACCTTTATCCTTTGAGGTTTGCCGAAGAGGCCGATTGCGACTGTTACAGGGGAGGATTTTTAAACGCTGAAGTTGCCGTCATGGCGAATGTGAGTTGCAGGCTTTTAATATCGTGACGGAGCGCCTGATTTGCCATCTGGAAGGCAAATCAAATTTCTTGCTGTTTGGGTTGTCCGGTGATTCGTTTTGTCAATGACAACCATGATCCTTGTTGCAGTGTTTGGATTGGTTTTGTGGGGGATAGCGGCAAAGATATTAAGCAACCAAGACAATTTTCAGATCAAGTTGGACGAACACAGTTTACGATTGGACGGGATAGAGCGCAAGTTGGTGGCCATAGAAAACAAGTTGAACGCAATCGGTGAAAAGTTGAGGGAGATCGGTGCTGGGAAAGAGTCATCCTAGGTCACTCTGAACCTGTTTTCATTGGTTTCTGGACGCTTCTGGGAGATTGCCTTAAGGAATTGACAAACCAAGCGTCATGGCCCGACTCCCCGACTCCATCGAGCTCTATTGCAGGGCGGCCTGTGAATATGGGGCGTCCGAACTGATCCTTCAGGCCGACTCCCCGCCAGCCGTCAGGGTGTCTGGCAATGTCACGCCTATGGAGGCTCCGGTTGTTACGCCAGCGGATATGGCATCGATTCGTTTGCTCTGTGCGGTTCCCGAATCAGCCAACGAATATTCTTCCAGCTTTGTTTCATCCGAAGGCGTTCGCTTTGGTGCGAATTTTCAACGTAACAATTCGGGTGAAAGGGTAGTCCTGACACGGGTTGCCCACTCGGCGTCCGCTTCCGTTCAGCCGGCATCTTCTCTGGACACCACGCCCACCCCCATTGACCAGTCAGGTCGGATTCAGAAACTGCTGCAATCTGCTGTTACGTCGGGAGCATCTGATTTTCACCTTTGTGCTGGTCTGCCCCCGTGCGTGAGAATCAGCGGCAAGATCACCCCACTTCCCCTACAAAGCGTTACCAAGGAGGAATGCAGGGATATGATCATGGGCATACTGAAGCCCCCTCAACGTGCCCGTCTGGAAAAGGAACTGGAACTTGATTTCGGATTCCAGGTTGAAGGTGCTGGTCGCTTCCGTGGTAATGCACACTTCAGTCGCGGGGCCCTTGAGGCCTCGTTTCGCCATATACCCGACCATATTCCTTCCTTGGATGAACTGGGCCATCGATCGCACATAGGCAGCCTCTGCAAGCTGAATCGGGGTTTGGTGCTGGTGGCTGGAATGACCGGGGCGGGGAAAACAACAACCATGGCCGCCATGATCCACAGGATTATCGAAACTAGGAACGTGATGATCGTGACCATCGAGGACCCCATTGAATTTAATTTCGAGAGTTCCCGTTCCATCATCAAGCAGAGGGAAATCGGAACTGACACAAAATCATTTTCAGACGCGTTGCGTCATGTTTTACGACAGGATCCTGATGTGGTTGTCATTGGTGAGATGCGCGATCAGGAGACGGTTAGGGCAGCGCTCAATGCAGCGCAAACTGGGCACCTTGTCCTCGCAACGCTCCACACAAACGATGCCCCTCAGGCTCTTGTCCGAATGACCGACCTCTTCCCGCCTGAGGAGAGGGAGCCGATCCTCAGACAACTTTCCAACACTTTGGCCGGCGCTATTTCACAGCGCCTTGTCCCCTCGGAGGACGGGCAGAATCAGGTCATGGTGAGCGAGTTTCTCTCCAACAACTCGGCTGTCAGCGCGTGCATCCGTGAGCAGCGTTTTGAGCAGATCGTGGGGCTTATGCAGAGTGGAAGAGCCGATGGCATGTACACATTCGACGATATGCTGGAAGAACTCTATCTGGGGCGCCGTATCAGCAAGGAAGAGGCGGTGGCCGGAGCAAGGGACCATTCCCGTATGGAGGCGCTGATGCGCAGTCCCGGGAAAGGTGCATGAGGGCTGGTGCGCTGATTTCAGGGATTGTCTGGAGCCTGATTCTTTCGGCGTTTTCGTCCGCATCAGAGGTCGATCTTTCACACCCCCCAGAACCATCGGCGATCTCCGCCCTGGCACGATCGGGAGGACTTATCAGTTTTCGCAATGACCTGGGCAGGGCACTCTCTGCTGTCTGGAAGCCTGCGCAACCGGGACGCCCCGGATCGTCTTCCCAAGAGAGCTTTGCCCGCTGGGTGGATCTCTACCAGTGGCTTGATTTGATCGGGGCTGACGAGGCCTCCGTTACCAAGAGATGGCTTTCCCACCATCTCTCGTCAGAGGAGGACAAATCTGCAGCGGGAAAACACGTCCAGGTAGGCATCCATCCTCCAGGAACACCTCTAGTCAGGCGTTACGACGCTCTTCAGCACCAGGTGACCGAGGAGATCGCCGGAAATGGCGAGATGCTGCACAAGGTCATGGTGGAGCTAGTTGCACAGCCCTTCTCGCCTGAGAATGGCCCCCTTGCCAGCAGACTCGATCCCGCCTTTGTTGCAGAGACGGCCTCCGACCCGATATTCTTGAATATCTGGGGCGGCTCATTCAGCGAGGATGACTTCGCGCCCAAAGTTCTCCTCAACCTTCAAGCTATCTGGAAAGCCAATCGTTCCGATTGGCAGGAGTTTCTCAAACTTGCCATTGCTATCGCAGTCGTTCAGGACCAGCCCGCTCCTTCCTTCTGGCCCCATCAACAGGTGAACAAGAAGGACGTCCCAAGATCTGTAAGCTCTCCCGCCGAGGACTTTGCCCGCTGGGTGAAGTCCTTTCGCGAGGGAAGACTCCGCATGGATCCTCGCCTCCTTGATGTCAGGGATCTGAAGTTCGTTGTCGACGCTCCCGTGGAGCCTTCCGAACTGGACTGGGTGCGTAACTCCCCCTCCGTATCTCGGCTTGATCCCGCCCGCGCCTTTTCCTCGATAACTTATGACAAGGGAAGGGTTGCCAAGGATGTCTACGACTGGCCATGGGGCCCCTACACGCTCTCACGGATCAGGGAACATGGCGGGATTTGCGTTGATCAGGCCTACTATGCATCGCTATCGGGCAAGGCACTCGGTATCCCCACCATCTTTTTTGCCGGTCAGGGCAAGGACGGAGGGCATGCATGGATTGGGTTTCTGAAGCATCCGGGCGACTGGAACCTTGATGTGGGCCGTTACGAGGATCAAAACCTTGCAACGGGTATGGCGCTGGACCCTCAAAACTGGACGCCGATCAACGATCACGACATTGAGTTGCTCACTCGCCATCTGGGAAACCGCGATCCGCAGGATGCTGCGCGTAGGGATCTGGTCATGGCATGGGATTTCCGGAGAATGGGGGATGCGAATGGTGAGGGAAGGGCTCTTGAAAGCGCCTTGGCCGAATGCCCAGAAAACCCCGCCATCTGGGATGCGCGGGAGGACTGGCTGGTGCGAACCGGTGCACGGGTTTCGGACATCAAGGCGTACCACGAGGCCGCCATCAGGCAGTTTTCCAGATTCCGCGATCTCAAGACCCAACATGAGGAGGCCCTAGTCCGTCTTGCCATGGTTGCCGGCGACAAGAATGCTGCCGATCACCTCTCCGAACAGATTATTCATGAGAACCGCGGGGGCCGGAATGATTTGAGTGCCGCAGCCGCCAGCCAGCTCATCTCCTCGGAGATAGGCGCCAATAATCCCGAGGGGGCTCTACAGGAGTATGAGCGCCAGCTGCGACTGCAGGGGACCGGCGGGGGCGGTGATTTTTTCTACAAGGTAACGGTGCCCCTGTCGTCACTTTTCATCACCAAGAAGAGGCCTGATCTGGCCAGACGGGTTCTTAAAGAGGCTTTCGACACTCTCAAACCCGTCAGAGATTCCCTCGTTGACAAGGACTTTCGCAGACTCTGGAAGGAAGCCGGCGGAATCCCTTGATTGCTTGATTGTGTTTCCGGATGAAAAATCGGAGTGGAAAAAGCAACGGTGGGTCAATCGGATGTTCCGTTCCGGATTTTTTCCTTCCTGAGCTCTCTTTTTTCCTCAATCACAGCTAGATCGGTTGCGAGTTGGCGTCGTAATTCGCGCAAGGTCTCTTCATCGCCTGCTGCCTTTGTCATCTCGCCCTCCAGGAAGATCTTCCTCTCCGCAATGCGCGCGGCATATTCGGAGTCGATCTCAGCAAGGGCCTTTTTCTGCTTCCCGGTGAGTGAATGGGAGGGTTCTGTTTTTTCCAGGCGACTCATTGCCAGTTCATAGGCTGATTTCATGATCATATCCCTAACACGCGGACAATCCCCGGATAAGGAAATTTGTGGATTGCCCGCCGCCATCTCCGCAGGGATTCTCTTGATCTCCCATGATACGGCTACTAAGCACAGATTTTGACGGCACATTGGCTGGTGGTATCCACGGGGAGCGTTGTGTTCCGGCGCTTGCCGTGGAACTTGCCGCAGTTGTGAGGGAGGGGGCGCTTTGGGCTGTGAATACCGGGCGGTCCCTGGAGGCTGCCCTAGACGGCTTGGAACACTTGGGAGCCCCGGCTTCACCCGACTACATCCTCACGAGTGAGCGTCACATCTTCAAACCCGACGGGCGTGGTGGTTGGCACGACTACGGCGAGTGGAATGCGATATGTCGTCAACATCACAATCTGCTGTTCAGCCAAAGTGGTTCATTTTTCAGGCAGATCAGTAGATTGGTGAGCCGGCATGAGGGCGTGGTCATCCTGAAAAACATTGAGGGAGTGCCCGAAGGGCTGGCGGCTGAGAGCGAAGAATTGCTTGACGTGGTCAGTGATGAACTTGCCGGTCTGCGAGGACGTCCTGCTGATTTCCACCACCAGCGTAGCAACACATTCCTGCGTTTTTGTCATCGGCGTTATGACAAGGGGAGCACCTTGGCGGAATTGGGGCGACTCCTTGATATGCCGACCGCGGATATCCTGGCGGTCGGCGACCATCAGAATGATATCGCAATGCTATTCGGGAATGTCGCTGCGATGACTGCCTGTCCCGCCAACGCCCATCCGAGCGTCAAGGAAGCGGTACTCCGCGCCGGTGGCCACGTCTCGGAATTGGAAGCCGGCGAGGGGACCGCCGAGGCAATTCGACTCTATCGCACCGGCATGAAAAAACCGCGGTGCTAAAAAACGGCCGCTAAGATTGCTGGAATTTGAAATGCCCTTTTCCTACACGCTTGATCTCGGGGAACTTCCTGCCCGTGCTGCTGAACCAAACATGCACGTTTGCATTCTTGACTCCGATTTTTTTGGAAAGTTCGGTGGCTTTCATTCCTGAATCGCCCGCAGCCTTGAGTGCAGCGAATATCTTTTTCTTAAGTGATCCACGGGGTGCGCGCTTCGCCTTTCGAGCGACAGGCTTGGCGGACTTTTTTCCAACTGGGCGACCGCGCCGTTTTCCGGCCTTAGGGGCGGATTTGCCGGAGATTATCGAGGCCAGTTGACGCTCTATTTTTTGGATTTCGTGGACGAGCGATTCCTTGCGCTCGGTGAGCCTGATGAGATTGCGCAGAGCACCTGTGTTAATATTTGATAGTTTCACAACAAAGCTTTTTATTTTATAAGTTAACCTGCATGACAAGTATTAATTTGGGAGAGGTTTTTGGAAATCGGGAGCAAATATTATTGTTAGATAAAATCCCGCCTCACCCTCCAGGTGCCGGCGAAGTTCTGGTGGTTGGAGGAGACCTTCAAGTTTACGAGAGGGTTTCACTGAGCGAGGAAGAGGAAATGCGTGCCGAAGCGATGCTTTCCGAGTCGGCGAGAAAATGTTTCGTGGCGGGACGCCGCCTGCTCAGGGGCATATTATCGGGTTGGATGGGCAGGGATACCAGCCTTGTTCCGATCAAGGTGACATCAACGGGGAAGCCTGTTCTGCGGGGTGGTGAAATGCTCAGATTTAGTATCTCGCACAGCCGTGACCGGGTGATTGCTGCATTTTCTGCTTCCGACATCGGCATTGATCTGGAATGGGAACGACCTGTTGACGCCCATGCGCTTGCAACGAGGTACTTTTCACCGGAGGAGGCGGCCCTTTTTGAAATTCCTGAAAACTACGGGCATTTTTTCCGGCTATGGACCTGCCGGGAGGCGGCGGTTAAGGCGGACGGGCGAGGACTTGGAGCCCTTCTCGGCACAACGCGTGTGAAGTCACTCGCAAACGGGACCATGCAGGTGGAGATTGACGGTGTTTCCTGGACATCGATTCCCATTGAGGTGGGGCGTGATTGCCATCTGGCGCTGGCGTTTAGCGGTCCGCGACGTCTAATTAGCTGGTGTGATCTTGTATAGCTGCTACCCCTGTCCGACATGTCATTTCAGGATTTAGGACTTTTGGAGGCCGTTGTTCACGGTGCTCAGCGGATGGGATATGTCGAGCCCTCCCCCATTCAGACTCAGGCCATCCCGGTGGTCTTGAGCGGAGGCGACCTCATTGCATCTGCCCAGACGGGCACGGGTAAGACGGCCGCCTTCGGACTTCCCATCCTCAGCCGACTGAAGCATTCCACGGGAAAGACCCGTTGCCTGATCTTGGAGCCGACAAGGGAACTGGCCCTTCAGGTCGAGGAAGCGTTCAAGGATTTTTCCGCGTTTTCCGACCTGCGCACAGTCGTGATATTTGGAGGAGTCGGATACGGGGCACAGCGCGAGGCTATTGCTCGTGGTGCCGACATCATCGTCGCCACCCCTGGGCGCCTGCTGGATTTTCTCCAACAGGGTGAGATTAATTTTTCCGGACTGGAAATCCTTGTTCTCGATGAGGTGGACCGGATGCTTGACATGGGGTTTCTTCCCGATGTCCGCCGGATCGTTGAAGCCTGCCCTAGGGAGCGCCAGACACTCCTCTTTTCGGCCACAATCCCCGAAGAAATCGAGAGGCTTTCAGCTTGGTGCCTTCGTAATCCCGTGAAAATCTCCATCGGTGCCCGCCGCTCCGCCGCTGAGACTGTAAAACATGCCTTCTATCCAGTTGCTGCTGCCCAGAAGTTTGATCTTCTCAAGGCCATGCTTGACCGCACCGACTACCACAGCGTCCTCATTTTCTGCCGTACAAAGGATGGAGCCGACCGTATTGCACGGCAGTTGGAGAGCGAGAGCCATAAGGTGACAGTCATGCACTCCAATCGTTCTCAACAGGAGCGCATGGACGCCCTTGATGGATTCAAGACCGGTCGCTACGAGGTCATGATCGCCACCGACATTGCAGCCCGTGGGATTGACATCGCCGGAGTCAGCCATGTGATCAACTACGACGTTCCTCAGCATCCAGAGGACTACGTTCATCGCATCGGACGCACAGGTCGCGCGCAGAGCGAGGGTGACGCCTTTACCATCATGACAGCCGAGGAACTGCCCCATGTGAAAGCAATCGAGGCCTTCATTGCGCAGAAAGTGCCCCGCGAGAAGATTGAGAACTTCCCCTATCTCTTTACCATGCTCTTCCAGGAAGAGGAGGCTGCAAAAGTCCTCAGGAACATCCGCGGAGCCCGCACACTCAAGGGCTACAGTTACGGATCCCGCAGGAAGAGATGACTGGCAGCCAATGTCAAAGCCCTTGATATTCCGAAATTCACCGTAAAAATCAGTTCCTTATCAACACTTAACCATCCACACACTTAGTTATGGACCTTACTTCACGCCCTCCACGCAGTCCCCGCGTCCGTCTTGGAGGCTATGTCATTCTTCCCCGCATGCTCGACAAGGGGCGTGCACAACTCGCCGGCAAGAACGGTGAATATCACTACAACTGTCCGCTTGATCAGCGCTTTCTTGAATTCACCGGGATCGATCCGGAGGCCCTCCTTGCCGAACTCAAGGCGGGTAAGGGTGACGGTGAAATTCTCGAATGGATCAACGGTCATGCAAAGGTTGGGCACGGTGAATGGACGATCGCGGCGTGGTCACGCATGCAGGAGGAGAGGGTTCCATCCTCGATCGAGATCCGTGATTACATGAACGAACTCCAGCGGAAGACCGCCCCCGTGCGCACCGATATCGCCGGATGGTTCGACCTTCTGGACGTGGACGACTTTGTGAGCTTTGGCGGAAAAGCCTGAAAACGTCCCGCTGCGTCCGCAACCCGGCAAGCGGGTCACCTCCGGTTTTCAATGAGCACAAAAAACTCATATCTGATGACGCTCGATTCCCCCGATGGGATCGGTCTGCTTGCTCGCATCACAAACTTCGTTGCATCCCAACGGGGTAATTTCATCGAGGTAAACCAGTTCACCGACACAATCAGCAACTGGTTCCTTGCGCGTTTTGCCTTCGAGATTGAGGGGGGTGCTCCGCTGGAAGAGATCCGGACTGCATTCGCCCCGTTGGCAAGGGACATGAATGCACGATGGTCAATCCGGGAGGGAGGGAGACCGCTTAGGACGATTCTTCTCGTGAGCAAGGAGGATCACTGCCTCGCCGATCTGCTCTGGAGATGGCGTTCTCGCGAACTGAACATTGAAATCCCTCTTGTGATTGCCAATCATGAGGACCTTGGCGATATCATCGCAAAGGAGGGGATACCCTTTCTCCACATTCCCATTCCCACCGAGGGCACCGCACGGGATCAAGCCTTCAGGAAAATGAACGATGCAATTCGGGATGTTTCCGGGGAATTGACCGTCCTCTGCCGTTACATGCAGATCCTGCCATCCTGGTACTGCGCTGAGCATCAGAACCGGATCATCAACATCCACCACTCTCTGCTTCCTGCCTTTGCCGGCGCAGACCCGTACAAGAGGGCCTACGACCGGGGTGTAAAACTCATCGGGGCGACGTGCCATTACGCCACCGGAGAACTCGATGCAGGCCCAATCATTCATCAGGAGGTACTGCGTGTGGAGCACTTCCATACTCCTGTGGATCTCAGGAGACTCGGACGCGATTGCGAGAAACTGGCTTTGGCACGTGGTGTCCGTCTCCATGTGGAGGATCGAGTTGTCGTGCATGAGTCTCGTGCGATTGTTTTCGGGGACTGAGAGCCCGTAGTTGTTTTTGGCGTTTGATCATCCCCTTCCAGATCTATCCATATCTCTTCTTTTTCAGAGTGGTCCGATGGATTCCCTTACTGGGATCGTCAATTGAGATGCCCTTCGGTTTTGGGCTTTAGCTTGCACTTATCAAATCCATCGTAGATCACTCCGTTCTTATTACTTGAAATTATGAATAGCCAAAAGTCCCTCCGAAGAGAACTGTGCCATTCTTCAGCCAAGGCGATTCTCCTTTCCGTTCTTCTCATCTGCTTGCCAGGAATCTTCTGCGATGTGCTGCACGGCCAGAGTCAGGGTGATGCGGTTGCGAAAGTGGCCCCTCTACCGAGGGCCGGATCATCCGACGTTTCCCAAGCGGGTGAGAGCGAGGAGGATGCCCCGAGTGACGGAAAGAAGCAGGAGGCGGTTCCCGACAATGTGGTCATCCAACGGGATGTTTCCTATCTCCCAGCGGACCGTAAGGAAAAGGCCGATCTCTACATGCCGGCGAAGATACCCCCCGGCACCAAAATGCCTGCTGTGGTCATCATCCACGGCGGAGGATTCAATGACGGAAACAAGGCCAAGTGGGACGATGGGAGAAAGGAGTACACCACCAGAGGACGTGAATATAATTTCGGCATCAATCTCGCCCAGCACGGTTATTTGGGCATGAGCATCGATTACAAGCTCAGGAAAAAACCTGGGCAGGTCACATGGCCACAGTGTCTCCATGATGCCAAGACGGCGGTGCGATGGCTCCGGGCTAATGCGGAACGTCTCCATGTCGATCCCGACCGAATTGGGGCAATGGGCGGATCCGCTGGCGGCAATCTGGCCACGATGCTTGCCCTGACCCGTCCTCAGGACGGCCTTGAGCCAGAGGAACCCTACGGGGAGTATCCCTCCACTGTGCGTTGCGCCGTGGATTTGTACGGTGCGGTCGATCTGATCAACTACCACGATGTGAAGATGTTCGCTAGAACACGCGCAGAGGATCCCGGGATTTATCACAAGGCCTCCCCACTCAGCTATGTTCGCAAGGACGAGCCCCCGGTCCTCATCCTGCACGGCACCATGGATAAGGTGGTCAACGTCAGCCAGAGTGAGACACTCTCAGCGGCCATGGACAAGGCCGGGGCGCCGCATGAACTGGTGATCATTCCAGGAGCGCCCCACACATTCGATCTACAGTCGTCCATAGACTTACGCCCGAAGGTATTCGGCTTCTTCGACAAGTGTCTCAAGAATTGACGGTCTTGCCATGAATCCGGTCGGGTCACGACAAGTCGTGAGGGCTCATTTCAAGCATTGCCCGGTAATGCCCGCAGGAAAGAATAGACTGCTCATTTTTCGCTGTTGAAACTTGCTCCGGGATGGGGAGTCAAGAGTTGCAATCAAGGTGGATTGGTATGATAATGTGCCAGTAGACTGTCCGGTTTTCTCCGGGCTCACCCCATAAATACGGCAACATTCATGCACCCCCGCAACAAGAGGTCCAAAAAAACCTTTGAATTCCGGCATCCCTCTGGTGACACAGAAAACCAAGGGAGGGTATCCGTTCCGTCCCGCCCTGAGAGGCGGCTTGAGGGTGCTGCACTTGTAATTGTCCTGGCATTCCTGATCGTGATCACGGGGTTGGTGGTCGCATTCCTTTCCGATGTCACCAACGAGGCCACGGCCACCGCAGCCTCGGCTTCTGCGGTGACAACGAGGACCCTCTCCGATGCCGCCATCCAGCTTGTCATTGCGCAGATCCGCGATGCCACGGCCGGATATGAGCATTCCACGAACGGCTCCCTGAACACGAACTCGCCGGTCTGCTGGGCCTCGCAACCCGGAGCCATCCGCACCTACGACACCAATGCATCCAACGCTGCCGTCTACAAGCTCTACAGCGCCATGAATCTGGTGGATACCAGCGGCACCGACAATCCGACCAGCGACCTTCCCTCGGGAGGCTGGTGGACCAACACTGCTGCTTATGTCGACCTGAACTTTCCCGTCACTTCAGGGACCAACATCAACTACCCTATCTTGGACCCCTACATGACGAACATTTCCAACGGGTGCACGATCGTGGACGGCTTAATCATCAACACGAACACGAATGCCGGCGGATGCTATTCTCCGAGCAATGCGGCCGCAATGCCCGTCCTCTGGCTCTACATGCTCCGCAACGGAACCATAGTTGCGCCGGACACCAACAGCGGCACCACGGCTTCCTTCACCAACGCTGGCAATTTGGCCCCCAGTTCCACGAATCCCATTGTCGGACGAATCGCCTTCTGGACCGACGACGAGACCTGCAAGCTGAATATCAATACTGCCAGTGAGGGCTCCTACTGGGCATCTCCCTCCCTGAGCACGCTGATGGACGTCAACATGGCTGTGACACAGCCGGCTGCCAACGAATTCAACCGGTATCCCGGTCATCCCGCCTCCACGAGCCTGAGCCCTGTACTCTGGACCTACCTGGGCCTTAGCAACCCGGCCACGTTCATGACCGCTCTTCCCGGCAACCCCAGCAATGCATTCAACTGGGGCGTCAACATCACAAGCAACACGCTGGCCGGATCTGTGGTCACTAACTACTACACCAACCTCTTTGGAAACATTATGCCGCGATATTACTGGGGCGGATCTCGGGCTGGGATTAGCAACACTCTCCTCAGCTCGAATCCAATCTCCACGACCAACCTGCCAGCCTCGCGTCTTTATTCCTCGGTGGACGAGTTTTTCTTTGCGGCCACCAACCCTCTGGGTGCGACCAACGGGCAGACCAACGTAATGACGAACTTCCAGCCGCTGGATGTCAGTCGTCTGCGATTTTTCCTCACCGCTGAGAGCCGTGCGCCGGAGGTCAATCCGCTCAATTTGCCCAAGATTGCGATGTGGCCCGTCCCTGACACGAACAACACAATGGCTGCCAACACGAACGCCACCAATGCAGCGAGCAACCGAACTCTGATCGATCAGACGATAGCCTTCTGCTCGACGCTTGGCACCAATGCCTATTATTTCACCAGATACGATGCCACCTCGCCGACAAACGACATTGTCCACGCGAACAACGGTCGCAACAAGATCCTCTACAGCTATCTGCGCCAACAACTCGACCAACCCCAGCCCGGATTCATCAATACCGGAAACGGGGGGTTCACCTCCTCGGTGAAGTGGAACGCCCTCCAAGCCGACCAGATCACGACCCTGATCTTCGACTACGTCCGCAGTTGCATCAATCTAGTCGATTCAACCGGCCTGACCAATACCAACGGAGCATCCTACACCAGCTATAACTATCCGTACGCCTATACTACCCCTCCGACTAATACTATCGACGTCACCAACCAACCGGGCTTTACCAACTTCTACGCAAACCTTCTCCCAGGTTCGGGACAGGTAATCCCGATCATCATCAGCAATCCCGACGGAAACATCACCAAGGGGATCGGACGCTTCCCAACCGTACGTTCAGGCACTCTATGGATCATTGCCCGAGGGGCTGACCAGCCGCCAGTCATGGTCTATCCCGACCGCAGGCCGATCGTATACGCTTCCAACGGAGTGACAGTACTGAGCACAAATGTTGGCAATATTTCCTATATCCCAACCGCCAATTGGCCCTTGGTAGCAAATGGTGGGGGATATGCAAAGATCAATCCGCTTCATCCTTGGACCTGTCCGCAGACCAACGCATCCGGAGCTACGATGACGAACCTGTTAGTCCCCCAACTGATGGCCGGATCTCCTCCCTTTGCCGTGTTCGCCATAACCAATTTTAGCGCTGGGACCACGAACATCATGACAAACCTTGCCCAGCAGCAGGCGGTCTATCCAATCTTCAACCTTAACACCAACAACTGGACAAACATGGCGGGGGCTCCTCTGACTCGCACCTACCCGACATTCAATGTCGCCAACAACAAGTGGATTTATGTTACCAATCCGGCCGCGACTAACGGGAATCTTTACATTTCCAATAACTCCGCACAACAGCAGGTTCACTATTATCTAGCGACCAATCCCAACATTGGTAGTGCCGCACAGAACGTGACCCATGCAGGACTTCAATATCTCAGCATCCAGGGCACCAATAGCGGTGCCTTCAATATAGCTAATGCCAACTACCACGACTCTGCCAGTGCGCCTGCTGCGCCAAAGACCACCCTTCTCCCCCATCAAACCCGCATTGAGGCAATCTTTTTCCCTGAGCTTGTCAATGTCTCACCCGGACAGGTCGGCCTCTGCGCGTCACTTCAGATCCAGATATCCGGACTTGGCAGTTGGAGCATGAATGGCAATCCAGCTGGTTTTGCGGATCCTGCTACTGAGATCATGACCAACAACTCGGGCATGTTCGATCAGACCAGCTATGACTTGGGAGTTGAGACGATCTATGGCAAGAGCCTGAACACAACCGTCGCCCAAGGCAATTTTCCATTCTTTGCATCCAACGCCTATGTCGGAGGGGGGCTCCTGATTACTCCGACGAATACCAACGGCACTTATCTCTCAGAGTCGAATTCCCCGACCATGTCATTTTCTGGTGGAAACGTGACCATCACTCTTGAGACCACGAACTCGAGTCCCACTGTCGTCCAGCAGGTCGTAATGAATTTTCCCTCCACCACATTCCCTGCACCCAAGCTTCCAGCCTACAATCCCATCAAAACTTCGACCAACACCTTCTATAAGCCCGGCAATTATCCTCCTGAGATTGCCAAGACATCGGAGACTACGACCAATACTAACAACATGGGTGTCGTAACTAGCTACTCAACCAACACAAACGCTTCCGATATCTACTTCACTAGTCTGCTGACATTCCGAAGTGGTGACGGCAATCTTTCTACCACTAACAATGTTCCCTTTGGCATTACCTCCACGAGACTCTCGTCGTTGAATGGCAATCTCAATGCCTCCTTCCAAAACTTTCCAAGGGACATCGTCTGCAGTTCCACGAACATTAATATCTCCTATGCTTGGTATACCAACGGGATGAACATCCTCTGTCCCGACACGGTCCAGTCCGTGGAAGCCCTCTACGGTGATTTGAGGCTATTCGCCTGCCTTTCCAATGTCCCATCGGGATTCTATGCCACCAACCCCTACTATGGACAATCAGCGCAACTCTCCATGACCGGTTGGCCGGTTTGGTTGCGCAACGGATTCTCCAGTCAGAACTCGGGGTACCTACCCAGCGGAGGGGTGGTTGGATTTCTCTGTCCCTCGGATGCAAACGCACAAAGCAATAACTACAACAACGTCCAATTCTGGGGCACCAATAACGGTCAGAGCAGTGCTCTCCTCCTCACCAATCCCACTTTCTTATCGTTTACTGTTCCGAGCGGGACTGATGCCAGGAAGTTCATGACATATTATTATCCCTACACCAATAGCGCCAGTTCCGGCGGCGGAGATTCCGGATTCGGTTTCTTGAACGTCTATTACACCACATTCACGCCGTTTCCCTTCACCGTCCCGACCTGCGATTTCAGCAATTCTATCTTCAGCACGATCTGGCAACGTGGGGGTGACTTTGACAATGGGTTCGGGGCTTTTCCGGATGGACCATTTATCAACAAGGTGGACGAGGGCTATGGAGTGGGCAATTTTGAACTCACCGTAGGTGCCACGAACTATCAGATTCCATATTTCTCGGATAATCTGGGATTCTCCGCCAATTCCGCATTGCCCGGCGCATCCCTGATGTCGGCCAACAGAATGGTTCCCTCCCCGGTCATATTTGGCTCCCTCCCTGTGGGGTTCAAGCAGATGGGTTCGGCCTCCAGTCCCTCAACCAATATCCTAACCAACAGCTGGCTAACTCTTCAGTTCTCGCCCAACCCGAATTCCCCCGCCACGAACTTTCTGGCAACAAGGAGCGCTGCTGCTGGGTTCAACGAGGGTGGAAGCACGATCACCAACACCATCATTCCCGATCATCTGATTCTCGACTACTTCCAGATGCCGTCCGTTGAACCCTATCCGATCAGCGATCCCTTCTCCTGCGCCGGCAAGGTCAACATGAACTACCAGATTGTGCCGTTCTCCCATATTACGCGGGACTCAGCCATGAGGGGCGTGCTCAAAAACATCCTCATCACCGCAGTAGACGAGACCTACATCGGCGTCTACAAGGTGCCGGCTTCCCCGTGGGGCGGTGGCAACATGGGAAGTTTCAGTAACAGCACTTATCCCTCGGGAACGTCCTACAACCAACTGGCCACAAACAGCGGCAATTTCTACTTTTACTACCCGGTCAACCTCTCGAATACGCTTGCTCAGTTCACGAACAGGTTCGGTTCCAACGATATCTTCCACTCTCCCTCCGAGATATGCTCGATATGGCTCTACCCCTCCATGCAGCCTACTTCGGCGAATTTACTGAACAACACGAACGCGCTTACAAATAACTCGGGTGCTTCCATCGTCTATACAAACGGAAACGTCAACATCAAGAACTGGTGGTATGCGAATCCCGGAACAACTCGCAAGGGTCTCACCGGCGACAATCTCCGAGAGCGTCCCTACAGCTACATTTACCCCCGACTCACCACCAAGTCCAACACCTACCAGATCCATTATCGAGTACAGGCCCTCAAGCAGACCCCCATTGCCCATACCAGCAGCTATGCCACATGGATCGACCCAGCCGCGACAGGCATCACCGACAAGGTGGTCGGGGAACAGCGTGGATCAGCAGTAATCGAGCGCTACATTGATCCAGGAAACACAAACATTCCCGACTTTGCCGGCCAGATCTCCACAAATGGTACGAGTGCCTTTGGCCAGACCACAAACGTTATGGACACCTACTACAGCTTCCGTGTGTTCAACGTGAAGAAGTTTACTCCCTGAGTTTCTGGTTCTCTCCCGTCGTTTTTGATTCGATGTGATGTTTTCCCTGCGTCACATGCTCTCTCCTTCCGGAAAGGAGGAGGTCTGCTTCGGTTCCCTCGGGAATAACAACGTCGAGGGACAAGATTCCTGACTCGTTTGTCCAGGTGACTCTCACGTCACCATGGGGGGTGGGGACAACTCCCTTGGCCCACTTCAAGTCGCTCGGCGAAGGGCGTATGGCCATGGTTCTGAAGCCAGGACTAGTCGGCGTGACCCCTAGCACTCGTCCCGACATCTGGACTAGTGGAGTGGAGCACCAACCGTGGCTAAGATCTCCGTGATCCCACATTTCCCTGAAGGACTGGGTTTCTGGATTGATCTGCCATCGTCGCATCAGTTCCGTCCCGTATTTGTCAAAGAGTCCGGCGTGGTCTAGAGCCGCAAAGATCTTGTGCATGAACCATGGTTGGACGTTAAGCGGCTTTTCGGAGAGGACTTTTTCGACGATTGCGGCCTGGCGTTCTTCCGGTTCAAGGTCGTATAGCACGGCAAGCATGTTGACATGCGGACTGAACGACTCAATCTGGGTATCGGCAGGCAGCCATTTGCTCGGCGCGACCGAGGTTTGGAACGGTTTGCCGTCGCGGTAGAGTCCCTTCTCCGGCACCCAGAGTTCTTGGTTGAACGCCCTCAGCACCTGGCTGCGGAGTTCTGCGTATTTTTTCTCCAGTTCCTTGTTCCCCTGAAGTGCGGCAATTTTCGCCCCCATTTCTAGCCCGTGGTAGTAGAGGGCTGTCAGATATCCTTGGCCGATGACTGCCGGGGGATGGTGGCAGGGAATGCCTGCGATCTTAACCCAATCCATGAACATGTAGTTCGGCGCTTCGGAGATGAGGCCGTTCTTCCCGCGCCACGAGGTGTAGGTGTCGAGCAGTCCGTACACGGTGGGGGCCAGTTCCTCCACGAACGCCCCGTCGCCCGTGTAGTCGTAGTAATCCATCAACATCTGGAGCCATGCGATGGAGTAACTGGTGTGGAAGTTATGGTAATTCTCGTTTCTTAGGATCCAGGCAAATTTTCTGATGTCCTGTCGCGCCAGCCAGGGCTGGGCGAATGCATAATAGTTCACCATGGACTCGATTTCATAGTCGCCTGGATCGCTGATCGGTTCCTGATGGTTCGGGGAATCTAGATGGTGGGTCTGGAGACATATCTGAACAGCCCAGCGGGAAGCCTTCCAGATCTTGTTTAGTCCTGCGTCGCTACACTCGAAGGATCCCCTATATTCCAGTGGTTGAGATGTAAATACGGCTCCCGCGTCTAGGATCTCGACGGGCGACTTCACATTCCTGATCTCCACCGTGTAGGAGGGGGCAATTTCAGTCATGAAAGGGCTCTCCAACGTTTCTTCGGCACCGCTCAGCATAAATTCTGATCCATGTTTGGCCTTGATCGTAACCGAGGCCCATTGCCCTCCCTTCACCCGGATCTGGGGAAATCCACTCAGCACGCGGTCGAACACCACGCGGAAGACGCCGTCTTTTGTGAAGGTTTTTCCGACGGGCAGTCCCTCGATACGTGTCGCCGGATAGAGTGCTTCCATCAGGGGAGGAATCTCGCTTGCGACCAGTGGAGACCAGAGATCCTTGATCTCTGACGCAGGACTCCACGCTGCGTCATTTCCCGGCAATTGTTGCCAACCTGTTGATCCTGAACCACAGATTGCCTGCCATGAAGAATCTGAAGTTACCCTTTTCCCATCGATCAAAGCCTCAAAGAGGAAACCGGGTTTTCCGCGTGATACTGGTCCTCCTGGAATGCCGCTGCCATCGACTTCCGCGGCGATCAGATTCTCACCCTTATGAAAAAAAGGAGTCAGGTCGCGGAAGTCGTAAAACCAACGCTCCGTGCTTCCTCCGGCGAAGTCTCTGCCAATGTCGGCTGGTCCGCGCGATACAAGTCGGCCGTTGACCCAGAGGCGATATTTTTTGTCGGCACTGATCCATGCCGATGCCTTAGCTGGCATCTTATCAAGAATGAGTTTCTTTCTGAAGAAACCTTGGTTTTTTTTATCTTCAGTGGTCCAGATCCACTTTGCTTGCCAAGGATCCGGCTTCGCGCATTGATTGACAAACAGGTAGCCAGGGGCCTGTACCCCCTGAGAATCCACCACGACATTCATTCCGGGATTACTCACAGGACCACCAAGGTTGCAGTGTTCCTCAGGGGAAGAAACATTCTCGGTAGACAAACCGGAATGAACTATCGTTAGTGCTATTACTGGCAGGAGGCCGGATAGTTTCATTTCGTGAGTATCTAGTTGAAGCAATGTTTTTCCACAATCCTGCTACTGTACGACTAATGTATCTTCCCCTTGTTTCCAAACTGCCGTAGGGCTAAAATTAGCTAGTTTCCCTCTATCACGAATCACCATGAATGCAAAAGATGCCCAATCAACCTCCCGCCGCGACTTCCTCAAGTCGGCGATGACCCTCCCGGTAGCGCTATCGCTTCCTGGTTCACTTCTTTTAAGGAAGGCTTCGGCTGCAGAGGCCGTTAACTCACAACAGACACTTCCAAAACGGCAACTCGGCAAAAGCGGACCGGAGGTGACGATGCTCTCCATGGGCGGCATGATGGCGGCCTTGAGCCCGGACTATATCGATGTGGCGTGGTCCATGGGGATCCGGTACTTCGATACAGCCGACTGCTATCTCAAGGGACAGTCTGAAAAGATATTCGGTCAATGGCTTGCAAAATACCCTGAGCGGCGGAAGGAAATATTCCTTGTCTCCAAGGACCATCCCCACAAGGGTCCGTCGCAGCTGCTCGAAATGATCGACCGCAGACTCGCCTCCCTAGGTACTAACTACCTCGACGCATTTTACATCCACGGTCTCGGTACACGCGAATACACTGATGCCTCCCTGAACTGGCCAAAAAGCGATGAGTTCAAAAGGACCGCTGAGGCTCTGAAGCAATCCGGCAAAGTCAGAATGGTCGGCTTTTCATGCCACGACGGGCGTCTTCCTGATTACCTGAATGCGGCTGCCGAAGGAGGGTTCCTCGACATTGTCATGCTCGCCTACAACCCGTTTTACCCGAAGGGGGGGCCGCTTGATCGGGCGCTCGATGCCGCTCACAGAGCTGGCATCGGTCTTGTGGCGATGAAGACGATGCGCGTCACTAAGGATGTTCCCAAACGCCTGCCCGACTTTGACAAGCTCGGGCTCACCACGCATCAGGCAGTTCTTCACTCGGTCTGGAGCGACCCGCGCATTTCCGCAGTCTGCAACATGATCGACAATGTTGATCAGATGGGTGCGAGTACCGCCGCCGCACGCAGCTATAAGGAGCCGCTTAGCTTTGCGGGGAGGGAACTGCTCAGGGGAACTATTGCCGGTGCCCGCCGCACGATGTGCACGGGTTGCCCTTCCTGCGAGGAGTTTGCGAAGCGGACGGATTTTGCATTCCACGACATAGCCCGGTTCGTCACCTACTACGAGCAGGAC